>ENA-ORUM01000125-ORUM01000125.1-human-gut-metagenome-genome-assembly--contig:-NODE-125-length-112758-cov-7.894848_pt1 | contig 112758 bp, 109 predicted proteins | sample MGYA00242083_ERZ509217 | MGnify/ENA primary metagenome ERZ509217 (study PRJEB26280, sample SAMEA2338831) | human gut metagenome | biome: human gut; feature: human-associated habitat; material...
TCTTCATCACCAACGCCCCCAAGGCGGACACCTATGTGGTCTTTGCCGTCACCACACCGGATATCGGCACCCGGGGCATCAGCGCCTTCATCGTGGAGAAGGGCTGGAAGGGCTTCTACTTCGGCGACCACTACGACAAAATGGGCATCCGCTCCTCCTCCACTGCCGAGCTGATCTTTGACAATGTGGAAGTGCCCAGGGAGAACCTGCTGGGCAAGGAGGGCGACGGCTTCAAGATCGCCATGTCCACCCTGGACGGCGGCCGCATCGGTATCGCGGCCCAGGCGCTGGGCATCGCCCAGGGGGCCTATGACGCCGCCGTGGCCTACTCCAAGGAGCGCATCCAGTTCGGCAAGCCCATCGGCTTCCAGCAGGCCATCTCCTTTAAGATCGCCGACATGGCCACCAAGCTCCGCTGCGCCCGGTTCCTGGTGTACTCCGCCGCCGAGCTGAAGGAGGCGCACGCCCCCTACGGCATGGAATCCGCCATGGCCAAGATGTACGCCTCCGACATCGCCCTGGAGGTCACCAACGACGCCCTGCAAATTCACGGCGGCGCCGGGTTCATGAAAGGTATGGAGGTGGAGCGGGCCTACCGGGACGCCAAGATCACCACCATCTACGAGGGCACCAACGAGATCCAGCGGGTGGTCATCGCCTCCCATATCCTGGGCAAGGCCCCCAAGAGTTCCGGCGGTTCCTCCAGCCAGCCCAAGAAGCCCGCGCCCGTCACCGGTGTGCGGAAGAAGGTCATCCTGCGGGACGGCTCCCCCGCCGAGCAGGTGGCCGCCCTGGTGGAGCATTTGAAGAAGGACGGCCACGACTTCACTGTGGGCATCCCCCTGGACACCCCCATCGCCCAGGCGGAGCGGGTGGTCTCTGCCGGCAAGGGCATCGGCGGCAAGAAGAACATGAAGCTCATTGAGGATCTGGCCAAGGCCGCCGGCGCGGCCATCGGCTCCTCCCGTCCGGTGGCGGAGACGCTGAAATACGTGCCCCTGAACCGCTATGTGGGCATGTCCGGTCAGAAGTTCACCGGCAACCTGTACATCGCCTGCGGCATCTCCGGCGCGGTGCAGCACCTGAAGGGTATCAAGGACGCCTCTACCATCGTGGCCATCAACACCAACGCCGGCGCCCCCATCTTCAAAAACTGCGACTATGGCATCGTTGGGGATGTGAACGAGATTCTGCCCCTGCTGACCGCTGCTCTGGACACCGGCGAAAAGCAGCCCGCGCCGCCCATGGTGAAGATGAAGCGGCCCCGTCTCCCCAAGCCGGAGCCCATCGGCAAGCGATACGTCTGCGGCGGCTGCGGCTATGAGTACATCCCCGAGCTGGGCGACCCGGACGGTGACATCGCCCCCGGCACGTTGTTTGAAAAGCTGCCGGAGGACTGGGTCTGCCCGGAGTGCGCGGAGCCCAAGGACCAGTTCATTGAGGCGTAACGGCCTGTCATCTGTGAGTAAAGGAGGATTTCTTCATGCATTGTGTGAGAACTGTTACCGAAAATCTCTATTGGGTCGGCGCCAATGACCACCGTCTGGCTCTGTTTGAGAACATCCACCCCATCCCCAAGGGGGTCAGCTACAACGCCTATCTGCTGCTGGACGAAAAGAGCGTCCTGTTTGACACGGTGGACTGGTCCGCCTGCCGCCAGCTGCTGGAGAACCTCGAATACCTGCTGAACGGAACGCCTCTGGACTATCTGGTCATCAACCACATGGAGCCGGACCACGGCGCCTCCATCGAGGAGATCCTGCTGCGCTATCCCAAGGTCCGGATCATCTCCACGGAGAAGGCCTTCATGCTGATGCGCCAGTTCGGCTTCCATGTGGACGGTCACGAGTGCATCCAGGTCAAGGAGGGCGACACCTATTCCTTCGGCGACCACACCGTCACCTTTGTGGGAGCTCCCATGGTCCACTGGCCCGAGGCCATGGTGACCTTTGATACCACCAACGGCGTCCTCTTCTCCGCCGACGCCTTTGGGTCCTTCATCGCCCTGGACGGCAAGCTGTTTGCCGACGAGGTGAACTTCGACCGGGACTGGATCGACGAGGCCCGCCGGTACCTCACCAACATCGTGGGCAAGTATGGCCCCCACATCCAGCTGCTGCTGGGCAAGGCCGGCGGCATCCTGGACCAGATCCGGTATATCTGCCCCCTTCATGGTCCCGTGTGGCGGAAGGATCTGGGCTACTTCATCGACAAGTACGACAAATGGAGCCGCTATGAGCCGGAAGTCAAGGGCGTGCTGATTGTCTACGCCTCCATGTACGGCAACACCGAGGCAGCCGCCCAGGCGCTGGCCGCCAAGCTTTGCGAACGGGGCATCACCGACGTGGCCCTGTACGACGTGTCCAACACCCATGTGTCCTACCTGATTGCCGAAAGCTTCAAGTACAGCCACATCGTCCTGGCCTCCGTTACCTACAATCTGGGCATCTACCCGGTGATGAAGAGCTATCTGGAGGACATGAAGGCCCTGAACCTCCAGAACCGCACCTTCGCCATCATCGAGAACGGCTCCTGGGCCTGCAAGTCCGGAGACCTGATGCAGGCCTTCATCGACGAGGAACTCAAGAACATGACGGTGCTCAACGAGCGGCTGTCCCTGGCCTCCTCCCTTCAGGCGGACAAGGCCGCAGAGCTGGATCAGCTGGCGGACGCCCTGGTGGAATCCCTGCAGGAGGACCTGGAGAACTGACGCCCCGAGCAGCCGGATAGCTCCGTGCACCGGAGGAAATCCCATAAGAAACGCGCACCGGGCGGAAACGGTCTCCCCCGGTGCGCCTTCGCGCAGAGGAGAGCGGCATATCCATAGGGATATGCCGCTCTTTTTTTCTTTCGGGTCAGCCGGTGGACTCCCCCGAGGCGGGCTTTCGGCACAGGCGGGCCGCCTGCCGCCTCGCTGCTGGGGCAGGGCAGGTGGACCTGGCGGGCACTTCGTCCCGTGCTCCGCGTCCCGCTCCCCACCGCTGCTGTCTGCGACCAGCAGCATATTCGATCCGTTTTTCTCAAAAAGCTGGCCAGATATTTCTTCAGACACCTGGCCCCGGAAATGAACCGCGTCCCATTTTCAAAAATCAAATTATGTATCGTTCTCTTCCCGCATAGCGGCCGTTCTGGGGCTATTATAAAAAATTGAGATTTCCGGAGAAGCCTCAAAAGCTATGGGCATATACCTTTCCGTTACAGCCCGTGAAGCGGGATCAAAGGGAAAATACCGCCCTCGCCGCGCTCAGGAACCGTTTGACAGTAACTGCGGACCCGTGGGCGTGGAGCGGGCCGAAGGGGATGGTGTAGTTCCAGTCCACGGGGAGGGCCTTCAGCCGGGAGTTCACATTTCTGTCGGTTGTCAATGGTCATCATGTCCTTGGAGTTTTCACGCGGGTTGAACACCTGGATGCAGAAGAAGTCAAAGCCCACGAACCGGATCTGGGAATCGTCCTGTCACAGCTCCGGTGCCCACTGGTCAATGGGACCGGTCACGCAGCAGGCGGCCGCTGCTGGAAACGGAGGTCTGTTCCCCACACAGGGGGAAATGAAATTCTCCATGATAAATTCACAATCCTGTGCTATACTTTTTCCCGGTGATTGTTGATGAAACGAATTCTGATCGTGGAGGATGAGCCGGAGCTGCAGGAGCTGCTGTGCGCCTATCTGCAGGACGCGGGCTATGCGGCCGCTGTGGCCGGAGACGGCGCGGCGGCCCTGGACCTGTTCCGCGCCCAGTCTTTTGACCTGGTCCTGCTGGACATCATGCTGCCGAAAATCGACGGTTTCGGGGTCTGCGCGCAGATCCGACGCCAGTCCCAGGTGCCCATTCTGATGCTCACGGCTCTGGACGGAGAGACGCAGCAGCTCCGGGGCTTCGGCCTGAATATCGACGACTACGTGACCAAGCCCTTCTCCATGCCGGTCCTGCTGGAGAAAATCCGGGTGATCCTTCGCCGGAGCGGCGAAGCGGCGGAAAGCCGCCTGCATTACCGGGATCTGGTGGTGGACCTGGACACCAGGGAGGCTGCACTGGACGGCCGTCCCCTGGATCTGACGGCCCGGGAATTCGAGCTGCTGCGCACCTTTCTGGCCGCGCCGGGGCGGGTCTTCACCCGGGAGATGCTGCTCTCCAGGCTGTGGGGCTACGACTTCTTCGGGGATGAACGGGTGGTGGACAGCCACATCAAAAACCTCCGCCACAAGCTGGGGCGGGACTATATTGAAACCGTGAGAGGGGTGGGCTACCGTGCTGCGAAGGAAACTCGCTGAAAGCCTGACGGTGCGTATTTTTCTGCTTACCTTCCTGCTGCTGCTGGGGGCAGGGGGACTCACCTTCGCCCTGATTGCCTGGGCCACCCCCATCACCTACACCGCTGTGATCAGCGACCGGCTCCAGGCCCAGGTAGCCGACCTCACCCAGCAGCTGGCGCAGACCAATCTGGCCGACGCGGGGCCCATCCTGGACGCCTTTGTCCGGGAGAGCGGGGCGGAGGTAGCCCTGACGGCCCCCGGCGGGGCGGAGGCGGACACCGGCTCCCTGTTGGTCCTGCCGGAGGAGGACTGGCAGGTGGCCGTCACCATGTCCGGGGCGGACAACTCGGTCCAGACCTATGAGGCCGACACCTATCAGGTGCAGATTGACCGGGCCGACGGTGTGGTGACCGCCACTCAGACGGGGATCCTCACCACCCAGATCACCTTTGCCGACCAGGAGGGGACCTACCAGCTGCTGGTCTCCCCTCAGCTCCGCTTGGCCAACCAGGCGGTGGAGGCCCTGGGGCGGGTGGCCCCCTGGCTGGCTCTGGCGCTGCTGGCCTTCTCCCTGCTGTGTGCGTTCGGGTACTCCCGGTATATCACCCGGCCCATCGTGCGGCTGAACGGCATCGCTGGCAGGATGGCGGAGCTGGACCTCCAGTGGGTGTGCGGGGAGCGGCGCCGGGACGAGATCGGCCAGTTGGGCCGCAGTCTGGACAAAATGGCCCGGCGGCTGTCTGCCGCCCTCACCGACCTGGAGACCGCCAACCAGGCCCTGCGGGGGGAGGTGGCCCGGGAGCGGGAGCTGGACCGACAGCGGATGGCCTTTTTCTCCGCCGCCTCCCACGAGCTGAAGACGCCCGTCACCATTTTGAAGGGACAGCTGGCCGGGATGCTGGAGGGCGTCGGCGTATATCAGGACCGGGACAAGTACCTGCTCCGCTCTCTCCAGACAACCGGCCGGATGGAGCGCCTGATCGGCGAGATGCTGTCCATCTCCCGCATGGAGTCCGGATCTGCCGCCGTCCGGCAGGAGCCCGTGGACCTGTCCGCCCTGATGGCGCAGCAACTGGCTCTGGACCGGGAGCTGCTGGAGCAGCGGGGCCAGCAGCTGGTGTCCGCACTGACCCCGGGGATTACCGTGCCCGCAGACGCCTCCCTGCTGGGGAAGGCCGTGGGCAACCTGCTCTCCAACGCCTCCCGCTACTCGCCGGAGGGGGCGGAAATCCGGGTTTGGTGCGGCCGGTTGGAGGGCCGCCCCGCCCTGAGTGTGGAGAACACTGGAGCGCGGATCAGCGGAGATGCCCTGCCCCACCTGTTTGAAGCCTTTTACCGGGAGGAGAGTTCCCGGAACCGGAGCACTGGCGGCAGCGGACTGGGGCTCTATCTGGTGAAGATGATCCTGGACCGGCACGGCGCGGTGTGTACCATTGAGAATACGGAGGAAGGGGTAAAAGCGACTGTAAGGTTTTAGTTTTCTGCCCATTCCGGACTTTCTTCCGCAGATGTGACCGTTTCAAGTATACGCTGAGACATCGTACAAGCGGAGAAGCTGCATAGATCAGGCCAAGGAGGTTGCGTATGGCGAAAAAAATCCTGGTTCATGGTTCTGGACACAAGGCGGCAAGCTGGAAGGAAACGGTCTCCTGCATGGATGGCAAAGAGGAGCTGCTGTGTCCGGACCTGTGTGCCCTGCTTGCCGGGAAAACAGCAAGCTATCCGAGCCTCTATGGGGCGTTTGCAGAATACTGTGATCACGTCGGCAGAGCGGTCCATCTGTGCGGTCTTTCACTGGGCGGTATCCTGGCGCTGAACTATGCGCTGGACTTCCCCGAAAAGGTAAAAACGCTGGTCCTGATCGGGACGCCTCATAAAATTCCCAAGGCGGCGTTCGGTATCCAAAACCTGATTTTCCGCTTTCTGCCCAGATCCGTTTTTGACACCATGGCCTTTGATAAAGAGAGCACGTTTGTCTTGGGCAATTCCATGAAGAAGCTGGATTTCAGCGGCAGAGTGCGCGGTATGCGGTGTCCCGTCCTCATCATCTGCGGGGAAAAGGACCGTTCGAATATCCGCTCCGCCCAATACCTGTCGCAGAACATCCCTGGCGCGGAATTACAGCTTATCGAACATACCGGCCATGTTGTGAATGAAGAAAACCCAAAGGCGCTGGCCGAGCGTCTGAACAAATTCTATTCCCTGCATCCCTGACTGCTCCGCCAATCTATATGGAAGAAAACGAGTCCGCCGCAAAACAGAAGTGTTCTGCGGCGGACTTTTTGCAAGATATTTCCCGGTGTCCGCTTCTCCACACAAACCACACATAATCTCCAACTCCCCTCCACACAGCCATGGTATCCTTTCCGTATCCCAAGCAGAAAGGATCCCGATCACATGGAAATCAACATTCAAAACGTCAGCATGACCTACCCCAGCGGAAAACAGGCCCTGCAGAACCTGAGTCTGGAGCTCCGGTCTCCCAGCCTCATCGGCCTGCTGGGGCCAAACGGCGCGGGCAAGTCCACTCTGATGAAGCTGCTGGTGGCCGCCCTGCTCCCCACATCCGGCTCCATTCTGGTGGACGGACAGCCCCTTCTCAAGACGGAGCGGCAGCTGAAGGCCCAGCTGGGCTATCTTCCCCAGGACTTCGGGTTGTTCAACGAGCTCACCGTGGCCCAGTTCCTGGACTATATGGCCGCCCTGAAGGGGCTGCGGGACTCCGGAACAGCCGTCCGCGAGGTGATCCGGACGGTCAATCTGGAGGGGCAGGCCCGCGCCCGCATCCGCAGCCTGTCCGGCGGACAGCGCCAGCGGGTGGGCATCGCCCAGGCCCTGCTGGGCGCCCCTCCCCTCCTGATCCTCGATGAGCCGACGGTGGGGCTGGACCCGGAGGAGCGCATCCACTTCCGCAACCTGTTCTCCCGCACGGCCCAGGACCGGCTGGTACTGCTGTCCACCCACATTATCGAGGACGTGCAGTCGGTGTGTGACCGGCTGGTGGTCATCGACCACGGGCAAATCCTGTTCACCGGCACGCCGGAGCAGTTGATTCAGGCGGCAGAGGGCCATGTGGGCGTGTTCTGGGAACGGGAAGCCGGTCAGGAGCAGGGCCTGCACATCACCGCCCGGGTCAACACCAGCCAGGGCGTCCGATGCCGCGCAGTGGCGGACGCGCTGCCCGCCTATGTCCAGCGGTCGGAACCGTCTCTGGAGGACGCCTACCTCTATCTCATCTCACGGGAGGCGGTACAATGAAGCTCCTGCGTCTGTTCCCCCTGGAGCTGGGACGGCTTCTGCACAGCCGCATGACCTGGCTCATCGTTCTTCTGACCGTCATCTCCCCCGCAGTAGGACTCGTCCTCTACAAGCCGGCCATTGCCAGCACCATGCTCTCCATGTACCTGGCCAATCCGGCCCTGGCCGGAGGGGCGGCGGGCGGTATTCTCTTCGGCCTGCTCACAGTATATGAGCTGGACCGGGCCGGCCGCAGCCGTGTGGAGGTGCTTACCAATGCGGTTGTTTCTCCTCTAGCCGCGGCGCTGGTACGCCTGCCGGCCCTGCTGGCGGCAGCCGGACTGGCGCTGGTCCTCACCATGCTGGTGTGGCTTCCCATCAGCTGTGGGCTGATCGGCTCCGTCTTTGACGGGGGCGACTATGTCCTGGCGTACCTGCTGTTCATGGGACTGGCGCTCCCGCTGTCTATTCTGGCTGCCTCTGCCGCCTATCAATATACCCGGCGGGCGGACCTGTCCCTGGTGCTCTTTGCCGCCTTTGCGGCGTTGAGCCTGACTGTCTGGGCGGACAACTGGCAGCTCTGCTGGCTGAACCCCTGCGTGTGGGCGCTGTCGGACGATTTCTCCAATTTCCGCATCTTTCGGTCCGTAGCCTGGATGCGGCTCACCTGGCTGGCGGCCCTGGCGGGGATCTGGACGGTGTCGTATCTCTGCATCCGGCAGTACGGGAAGGGGCTGCCCGGCTCCCTGGCCCGGAGCGTGCGGCGGGCCCACCGGCCTATCATCGCCCTGTCGCTTCTGGCCTGTTCCGGCTTTGCCTATGCCGCCCAGCCCCTGGTGGACCACAGCAACCCCGACCAGACGGTTATGGACTTCTACCAGGTTCCCTATGCGGAGAATGTGGTCTGCACCAGCCGCAGCGCCCAGGTATTCCCGGACACCACCGCTGGGACGGTCTCCGGCACGGCGGCCTACCGGTTCCGGAACACCTCCGGGCAGGTGTGGACAGCGGCCTTCGGCGTCAATCCGGGCTATACCATCTCCAACGTGCGGGTCAACGGCGCCGAAGTGCCCTTCTCTGTGAGCGACTATCAGGAGTACAACGAGGCCATGCTGGAGGTGGCCCTCCCGTCGGACCGGGAGATCGAACTGACTATGGACTACGGTGGCTTTCCCCGGGAAAACCGGAATGTGTCCATCATGCAGGGCGGCACGGAGATCAGCTCTGAATACCTATGCCTGGAAAATGCCGGATTGTCTCCCCGCCTGATAAACGTGCTGCCGGGGGAAAACGGTTATCCCACCACCATCGAGATCACGCTTCCCGCATCCATGTCGGTCATCCCCTTCGGGGCCAGCAAGGCGGAGGTCGTCGCAGAACAGACAGACGGCACAAAAACCTGGCGCTATGACTCCAACAGCGCCGGCGGCATTCTCTATGCCGGGGACTACATCCGCCAGGATATCCAGGCCGGCGGCATGGACATCGAATTCTACTACGGCCGCAAGCATCAGGCCGTCATGGAGGCCGCCGGGGCGGCGGAGGCCGTGAAGTCGGTGGTGGACTACTGTACAGCGCACTACGGCATGTTGTCCTTCGGCAGCGGCGATACCCTGAAGCTCATTCAGAGCCGGGTGACCGGCGGCGGCTACGCCGCAAACGGCGCCAGTCTGCTGGACGAGGCAGACTTCACCGCCGACAATCTGAGCGATACCGGCAAGGGCGGCGGAGCCGGAGAAGTCATGATCCACGAACTGGTCCATCAGTGGTGGGGCCTTGGAAACATGTTTGATGCGTCGGATGAAAGCAGCCCCTGGTCGGCAGAGGGCCTGACGGTCTACACCACCTACCGTATTGTCAAGGAGCGATACGGCCCATCCTACGCACAGGAGCACTATGTGGACCAGTGGCAGCAGGCGGTGGACAACTATTACCTGAACTTCTATGTCCGCAATCCGGACTATTTGGAGGCGCTGCCCGAAGAGGAGCGGCTGGAGATCTCCAATAGCCTCCGCTATGTGCGGCAGTACTGCGAAATGCCCCTGAAGATTTTGAAAGCGGAGCAACTGGTCGGCGGCGAGGAGGCCATGGACCGGATCCTCCGCGGCCTGTTCAACCGGGAGCTGGATCCCATGTATCCCTATCTGACCTACCAAGACTTTTTAAACGCCTGCGGGCTGACAGAGGAGGACCTGAACCTTGCGTAAAATTTTTCTCTATGAGTGCAAGCGCCTGCTGTGGAACAAATTTTTCGCCGGGCTTGTGCTGGTGCTCCTGTTCTACGGCTGGCAGGTGCTGCGGCGCGTGACCATCCTCGGGGTGTCCCACACCGCCCCCTTTTCCCCCTGGAGCTTCGGGGACTTTCTGAGCCGGATGCTCCCGCTGCTCTGGATCGGGGCGCTGTTTTTCCTGACCTTCTTCACCTCGGAAAAAGCCCGACGGGCAGCAGTGCTCACAGACGCGGCTCCCCTTCCGCCCCGCCGGTACGCCCTGGCCCGGTGCGCCGCCGCTCTGACCGGCACCGCCCTGCTGGCGCTGGCCTGCATCTCAGAAGCCGCCTGCTTCTATGGGATCTATTTCGGCTGGTATGGCTGGAGCGGCCTGGTATTTCCCACGCTGGTCACACTGGTCCCTCCGCTGGTGTTCGCACTGGGCAGCGGCTGGCTGTTGGGAATGCCCCGGCCCTGGCTGCTCTATGTCTGGATGCTGGTTTCTCCCGTCTGTCTGGCGCTCCCCCTGCCGGAATCGCTGGGGCTGTGGAACGGGCGCCTCTTCGCCCAGTATCCCCTGACCCTGGGGACACTGGACCCGGCGTTTACGCTGCCGGCGGCCGTTCTTTTCGTCCAGTTCGTCCTGCTGGCGAGCGGCGTGGTCCTGCTGGCGGTTCGGCCCGAGGGCCAGCGGCAGCACTGAACAGGCCGCCTCCGTCCGCGCCGCATCGGAGAAGGGTGAATTTCCTGTAATGTAATTTTACTTTTCACCAATTAAAGCACAGTAATATTTTCGTTTTGATGGAAACAATTGTCCTCCTCTCCGAATCCGGCCTGTGGGATCAGGCGGCTCCGTATCCGGAAAGTGGAAAACCGTTCCAGGCAGGACGGCATGTGTGCAAAGAGCCCGGCACGCCGCAGTGTGCTCCCCTCTTTCCAAAAAGACAGGCATCCGGAGATTCCGGATGCCTGTCCTTCTGCTTTTGAATCAGCTGCGAGCGGTCACTTCACATCGGGCATGGCCCACTCTTTAACGCCCGCAAAGTACGGGCTCTGCTTACGGCGGCGGAAGTCGTCCGCGTCCTTCTGAGACCAGTCGTACAGGCCCTGCCCCGCCGCCTGCCCGGTCTTGCCGGTGGCCAGGCCGTCCAGCACCAGCTGCTGGAGCTCCCGGGTGCCGCACAGGTCCGGATAGACGTTCTTTGCAATGGCGCTCTCCAGTTCGTATCCCACGGCGTCGAAATACTCCAGCAGGCCGATGGATGCATAGCGCATTCCCACGGCGTACTTCACCGCCCGGTCAATGTCCGCCGCGGTGGTGACTCCCTGCTCAATGAGGTAGATGGACTCCCGGAACAGCGCCTGGGCAAAACGGTTCACCAGGAAGCCGGGCACACTGCGGTTCAGCACCACTACCTGCCGGTGCAGCGTCTCCAGCAGCGCCAGCGTACGGGTCACTGTGTCCTCCGCCGTCTTTTCGTGGCGCACCACCTCCACCAGGGGCAGCATGTGCACCGGCTGGAACGGATGCGCGATCAGAAGACGCTCCGGGTGGGAAACCAGCCCCGCCAGGATCTCTGCGTCGATGGAGGACGTGCAGGAGGCGATCACCACGTTGGGCGCAGCGTTCTGCTCGATGGTCTCATAGACGGCCCGCTTCTCCTCAGTGCCCTCCGCCACTGCCTCGAAGACGAAGGTGTGCTCCTGCAGAGCGGCAGGGTCGTTGGTGATGGTGACCAGGGCCATGGCGGCCTGCTTGTTGCCCTCCGTAGCCAGGCCCTCGGCGATCAGGTCATCCCAGTTCTGCTCGATGGACTTCCGGCACCGCTCCAGCCCCCGCTCCGAGTGTCCGATGACCGTGCAGGGCAGGCCGTTGCCGATGATGAGCGTGGCCTGGCAGGAACCGATGGTGCCCGCTCCATAAACCGCAATTCGTTCCATAGCTGCCTCCTTTTATGATTCCTATGATTCTATTACATCATGGCCCAGCCGTGGGTCAGCCGCAGGGACTGGCCCGTCAGAGCGCCCTGATCCTTGGACAGGAATACCAGCGTGTTGGCTACATCCTCCACCGTGGTGAACACCCCGTCCACGGTATCCCGCAGCATGATGTTCTTCACCACTTCCTCCTCCGTAATGCCCAGGGAAGCCGCCTGCTCGGGGATCTGCTTTTCCACCAGCGGCGTCTTGATGAAGCTGGGGCAGATGGTATAGGTGTAGATGCCGTACTCGGCGCCCTCCCGGGCGATGGCTTTTGCCAGTCCGGCCACGCCGTGCTTGGCGAAGTTGTAGGGCTCTTTCAGCTTGGAGCCCACGAAGGACTGTACGGAGCCGGTGAACACGATCCGGCCGCCCTTGCCGGAGGCCTTCATCCGGCGGTAAGCCGCCCGGGACACCAGGAAGGCGCCGTCGGCGTGAATGGCCATCATCTTCCGCCAGTCCGCGAAGGGATACTCCTCAAAGGGGTGGACGATCTGCACACCGGCATTGGACATGACCAGATCGCAGGAGCCGTAGGTCTCCATCATCTTGTCAAAACCAGCCTCCACCTCCTGCTCATCGGCCACATCCATGTGGACGGCGATGGCGGAGAGGCCCTCTGCTGCCAGTTTGGCAGCCAGTTCCTCCGCAGCGGGCAGATTCACATCCGCCACCACGACGCCGTAGCCCTCCTGCGCCATGCGCTCGGCGCAGGCCTTGCCGATACCGGACGCAGCACCGGTAATCAATGCGGATTTCATAGTCATCATGATTTCCTCCTCAATCATTTATCTTGTATCTTGATCTCGTCCGAAGCGTCAGACGATGCCGATGGTACCCAGAATGATGGCAACGATATTGGCCAGGATGGGAATTGCGCCGGCCACTATGAACATATCGAAGTATCCGCGCTTGTGGGAGATCTTGCAGTAGGACAGATAGGTGACCACCGCGCCGTCATGGGGCATGGTGTTCAGTCCGCCGCAGGCGATGGAGCCAACCCGGTGGAACACCGCCAGAGGAATGCCGGAGGTCTGGGACATCTGAATAAAGTTATCCGCCAGAGCGTCCAGGGCGATCTGGAGACCGCCGGAGGCGGAGCCTGTGGCACCAGCCAGGACATTGATGGCAATGGATTCTGCGATCAGGGGACTGCCGCCGATTCCCAAAACCAGCTCGGACAGGAACGCAAAACCCGGGGTAATCTTCACAACGGAGCCGAAGCCTACCGCTGCCGCGGTGTTCATAATGGCGGACACTGCGCTCTGGCAGCCCTTGTTGCAGGTCTCACCTACATTGGTCAGATACACACTGCCCCGCACCTTTCCCATCAGGAACAGGAACACCAGGGAGAGCAGGATCCCCGCCAGCAGGCACACCACGATGTTCATCTTGAACACATTCAGCAGGATCACAATGACCACAAAGGGGATAAAGCAGCACCAGGCCGGGGGCAGCTTATCGTCCGGCACCTCCTCCGGCATCTCATCCGGTTCGTCATACCCCTCGCCCGCGGCACGGAACTTCTTGGCCCGCCAGCTCAGCCACAGGACAGGACCCACGAACATGATGATGGTGCACACAATCCCGATCACAGGCGCCGCCGTGGCGGTGGTTCCGAAATACTCTGTGGGAATCAGGTTCTGGATCGTCGGCGTGCCGGGCATCGCGCTCATGGCAAAGGTAAAAGCGCCGGTCATAATCGTGGCCGGAATCAGGCGCCGGGTAATGTCAGCCTCCTTGAACAGCCCCAGCACAATGGGATACATGGAGAAAATGATGACGAAGCCTGAGATCCCGCCATAAGCCAGCACACCGCCGCACAGGACGGAGGCAAAGATCGCTTTGTCCCGCCCGACCAGCTTTACAACGGCTTTCGTCAAAGAGACCGCGCCGCCGGAATCCTGCATGATCTGGCCAAAAATCGCGCCCAGCATAAACGCCGGGAACCACTCCTTGACGAAGCCGACCATACCCTCCATGTAGTTCTGCGTATAGGCGGTAAACATGTCCAGCCCGCCGGTGAAGGCCACCAGCAGCGCGCAGACAGGAGCGGCCCAAAGCAGGGATTTTCCACGGAATGCCAAAAAGATCAGCAGCGCAAGGCCGACAATAATGCCAACCAAACTTAACATAAAGGCTTTCTTCCTCCCGCTATCAGAATGTAGATCTGGTCCAGGCTACAACTCTGGACGGATCCGGGGTTCACACAGAAAAGCCGCCGGCCGGCAGTGCTTCCAATGTTTATCATAGCGGAAGAATATATAAATTTCAATAATTTAATTTATCAAAAATTATATAGAATTTTTATTGTAAAATTCCAATTCTATAATATTATTCAAAAAATATTATTATAGAAAATAATAGCTCGCTTCAATACCCGTCTTAAAGGTCATCCGGCGGGAGATGGTGCTTGCAGTAATCCAGAAACAGCGCGCAGGCTTTCGGCATATACTTGTCCTTGTTCCAGGCCAGCACGATGTCCCAGTATTTCATGCTGTCGCTCATGGGCACGCAGCACACATTAGGATCCGGATGCTTGTCCAGCACCGGCTTGGGCAGGATGGAAACCGCATGGTTTTTTGACACCAGCTCCACCATGAAATCCCACTGGGAGCTGAGCAGGGCGAATTTCGGCCGGAAACCGGCCGCATGGCAGGCGTCCACGATCTGTTCGTGGAGAATGAAGTCCTGATTGAAGATGGCGAAAGAGTCATCCCGGAGCTGGGAGACCGTGACGGAGGGCTCCTTCGCCAGCGGGTGGCTCTTGTGAAGCAGCGCCACGTTCCTCTGGGTGGAAAAATGACAGTAAGCAAAGGAGGACAGGCGTTTGGAATTGAGCGTGACGGCGATATCCACCTCGCCGCGCTCGATCCGCTGGTCGATGCGGTAGGCGCCGTCCTCAATCATCTTGATCTCAATATTGGGATACTCCATGGAGAAATTGGGGATCAAGTCGCCGAAAAAGCAGGCGCCGAACAGCGGAGAGAGGCCCAGGGTGAATTTGCCGGAGCTGTTTTTGTTGGTGGTCTTCATATCGTCCAGCGTCTCCTGATACAGGTCCAGGATCTGCTTGGCCTTGGTCCACAGGCGCAGACCCTCGTCGGTCAGGTGCTGCTCCCGGTTGAAGGCGTAAAAGAGCTGAACACCCAGCTCCTCCTCCAGTTTTTTGACCGTGACGGACAGCGTGGGCTGCGACACTGCCAGACTCTCTGCTGCCTTGGAGTAGCTGCCCGCCTGTGCCACCGCCGTAAAATAATACAACTGTTTGATATCCATAGGAACGCCTTTCTGCCCTGTGCTGGTATCGGGGCCCATTTTGTTTCATCATAGCCCAATTTTCCCAAAATGGAAACCCCAAAATGCGGAGCCGCAGTCTTTTTCGGTAACATACCGGGGTGGATCATGGCACCCTTCCGGTTTGAGAAACGGTCCCGGGCACCTACAAGGGCGGCCTTCTATGCTTGATTGGAGGCGGGCGCATGGGCCAGCGGGCCGCAGCGTCCGGGTGCTTCCAACCGGCCCTCCAGGATTTCAGCTCCCTTCCCGGCAGCTCCTGTCGGAAAGGCAGCATCCCCACAGTCTTCCGCCGCTTCCACCCAAGAAAAGCAGCCCCGCGCCGGTCCGGCGCAGGGCTGTCATTCAGACAGGAAACGGAACGCCGGGTCCGGCGGACCTCCTCCCTCACATTTGAAATCCCTGCAGCAGCTTGGCGGTAAACGACCGCGTCAGCTCCCGGACAGAAAGCCGGACATAGCCGACGCCCGCCAGCTCCATAGCCGTACGCTGCTGCTCCGTTACTGCGGTATAGGGGTAAATACCGAACATGAACGGGAAAAAAGCATAGAGGAATCCCTGCACGTCCTCATCCGTCATCCGGGGAAAAAACTTCTCCAGGCAGTGGGTCACGGCCAGCAGGGAGCCGCCATACGCCTTCTTGAACGCCACCAGATTTTCGATCCGACTGTTGGCCTCCATATCATAGTGATTCATGGCCATCAGCTTCAGCAGCCGCTCCCGCCGCTCCAGCGTGCGGGCCAGCTCGTCGGAAAAAGCATCCACGGACAACTTCCGGTGTCCACAGCGCAGGGCGTCCAGATCCTCGATCCATGCCTCGTACTCCCGCTGGAACAGAGCCAGAAAGATCTCCTCTTTTGTCTGGAAATAGTTATAGATCGACGTTCTGGTGAAAGAGGTCTTCTCCCCGATCTCCTTCAGCGTGATCTCCTTGAAGCTCCTGGTCTCATAGAGTACGGCACAGGCATTGACAATCTCCGCTTTCCGCGCGTTCGTCAGCTCTTCTGATCCTCTCGGCATGGCAGTTCCCTCTCTTGTTTCCATGGGTTTCCGGCACGCATTCCGCGCCTATGGTCCCAGTGCTGTTCAAACACATGATACCGGTTTCCCATCGCTGTGTCAAATAGAACACGGGGCGTCCGTCCACAGCTCTCACCCAGCCGGATGTGCCGGGTATTGGGAACGCCTGCTCAAGGCCGGTGTCCTGCGGCCCCGGCGCTTCAGCACCCCGAATTCAGCACGCTTTTGGTCCAGGCGGCCGCATCCATGTGGTTGAGCAGCTTGCCCTTCTTCCAGTTGGCCTGGGGACAGTGGGACTTCAGGCTCCGCTCCGCCTTCTCGATCCCGCTGCCGCCGGAGGTGGCGAAGGGAATCACCGTCTTGCCGGAAAAATCAGATCTCTCCAGGAACGTGTCCACGATACGGGGCTCCACATACCACCAGATGGGGAAGCCGACGAACACGGTGTCGTACTGGTCCAGATCCGCCGCCGGTGCCGCGATGGCGGGGCGGCAGGCTGGATCGTTCATCTCCAGCGTGCTGCGGCTCTTCTGGTCCATCCAGTTCAGGTCCGCAGCGGTATAGGGCTCTGCCGGACAAATCTCATACAGATCCGCTCCAGCGGCCTTTGCCATCTCCTTCGCCGTGCGGGCCGTGACGCCGCTGGCGGAAAAATAGGCGATCAATATCTTGCTCATTGCAGGTTGCTCCTTTCAATGCTTACAGTTCGGTCAGATCATACGCCCGGGAGCCGAAGCCCAATTCCGCTGCGGCCTCGATGGTGTGGATGCCGTTGCGGCTGTTCACCCGCTCCATGAAGTGTTCCCTGCCCGGATCATCGGATTGCATTACCAGGTCGATACAGGCCTGGTCGATGGCCACTGGGTCCAGAGAGGCCAGGATGCCGATGTCCTTCATGCAGGGATCCTCGGCCACGGCGCAGCAGTCGCAGTCCACGGACAGGTTCTTCATCACATTGATGAAGGCAATCTTGCCCCGAAAGTGCTCTATCACGCTGGAGGCAGCATCCGCCATGGCCTCTGGAAAGACCACGGAGCTGGCGTGCTGCTCCCAGGTCTTGAAGCGGTCATCGGTTTTCCCGGCGGAGTGGATCAGCGCCTTCCCCGCCCGGGAGGCGCAGCCGATGGCCAGTTGCTTCAGGGCGCCGCCGTAGCCGCCCATGGGGTGGCCCTTGAAGTGGGCCAGCACCAGCATGGAGTCATAATGCAGGATGTGTTTGCCCACGTGGTTCTCCTTCAGGACCTTGCCATTGGGGATGGGCCACACCACGTCGGGGCCCTCGGCGTCCATCAGGTCCACGTCGAAGTACTTGGTCCAGCCATGCTCCTGCAGCAGCTTCCGGTGGGACTCCGTATGATCCCGGACACCGCCGGCCGCATCACCATAGGCGGTATTGCACTCCACGATGGTGCCGTGGACCTCCTCTACCATGGGACACCAGAATTCCGGACGCAGGAAATTCTGGTTGCCCTTCTCCCCGGAGTGGACCTTCACGGCCACCTTGCCGGGCAGCTCCACGCCCAGGGCACGATACAGCTCCACTACTTTTTCAGGCGTGATCTCCCTTGTGAAATAGACATTCGCTCTCATATTGCAGGTCTCCTTATTGACATAGTGTCAGTATCTGCATTATAGCCGTATTCTGACACGATGTCAATAGATTTTCAACAGAAATTCCGCTCTCCACCCAGGTGATTCCCAGGATAGCCTTCTGTGTGTCATCCGTTTCTTGCATTTAAAAAATTTTTGAATAAAATGTTAACTTTTTTCTGTTTGAGGACAGAAAAATTAACCTGTGTTAATGCAATCTTCCCTGCAATTTTGTATAATTGCGGCGAAAGAAAGGAAGATGCGATGCATATTCAGGATTGTTTGGAGGAGATCCTCCACCTTGAGGATACAGATCTGGCCGCCAGTCTCGCAGATGCCTCAAGGCTTTTTTCCTGCAAAAAGAGGCAGCTTGTCGCCAAGCCGGACGCCTGCTCTGACTGGATCCCGTTTCTGGTCAGCGGAGTCATTCGGGGTTACCTGACGGATGAAAAAGGGCGGGATATCACGGATTGCTTCCTCTACCGGCCTGGAGAGGCCGTGCTGAGTCTCAGCATCTTGACAGCTTCCTTCCCGATCAACTTTGAGGCGGTGACGGACTGTGTGCTCTTGTCCATCCCTACCCAGCTCCTTGCGGAGCAGTTCCAGCAGTCCGCAGAGCTGCAGCAGCTGTATAGTTCTTACCTGCTGGAGAAACTGAAGCTGGAACGGGAGCTGAAGCTCCTTCTCGGCATCAGCTCCGCCATGGAGCGGTACCAGTGGTTTCTCCGCCGCTATCCCGAGCTGGCGGACGTGGTCAGCATCAAGCACATCGCATCCTTTTTATGTATGTCCCCAGTGTCTCTGAGCCGCCTGCGCGGGCAGCTGCGCAAGCGCGGCGAGGAGCCTCCGGTCAAGCAGAGCCGACTCTCAGAAAAGAGCGGGCTCTTTTGATGTCCGCCGCCAGAATATGGGCGGCCCAGCTTGTGGAAGATGTTCTCCCGCGCTCCCCGGCGGAACAGCGGGAGCTTCTTGAATACGGCCCTGCGGCCAACGGAAAGAAGGCGATCCCCGGAACTGAGTGACTTCCCCCTGCACCTGTGTGAAATTAGGAAAGACCAAGGAGAAAGCGAAATGAAAAAGAGATTTTTTGCACTGTTCCTGACCATGGCGCTGCTGCTGCCCGCCGTGCTGCTGTCCGGCTGCGCATCTGCCGACAGCGGCATCATGGACACCGCGAATCTGAACGCCACCGCTGCCGGCGGCGACAGCAGCCTGCCTGTCGTGACCTGGAAGATGGGTTCCGTTTGGGGCGCTGGTAACGTCCACTTCACCGTGGACCAGCGCTTCGCGGAGCTGGTGAGCCAGCTGACCGACGGCCGGTTCATCATTACCAATTACTCCGAGGGCGAACTGTGCTCCGCCAGCCAGCTGTTCGACTTTGTCAGCCAGGGCACCGTGGAGTGCGGCGGCGACTGGGGCGGCTACTGGTCCGGCAAGGACACGGCCTTTGAGCTGCTGTCCACTATCATGGACGACTTCACCGCCCTGGACTACTACACCTGGATCTATGAGGCCGGCGGAATGGACTGCTATAAGGAGATGTACGGCCAGTACAACATGGAGTACTTCCCGCTGGTTACCAACCCCTCCGAGTCCGGCATCCGCTCCGTGTCCCCCATCACCTCCATCGAGGATATGCAGCACATGAAGATCCGCCTGGGCGGCGTCATGGCCGGCAAGGCAGCGCAGAAGCTGGGTATCAACATCACCACCGTGGCCGCCTCCGAGCTGTATGAGTCCCTGCAGCGCGGCGTGATCGACGGCGGCGAGTTCTCCGGCCCCAAGGCCGACGACTCCCTGAAGCTGCAGGAGGTCGCCCCCTACTGGTGCGCCCCCGCCTGGTATCAGTCCGCCGGTGTCAACGGCGTCATGGTGAACAAACAGGCCTGGGAAAGCCTGCCTGAGGCCTATCAGGTGGCCTTTGAGAGCGCCGCCCGCCTCTGCTGCGGTGAGCAGCTCTCCCGTTACATCTACAATGATATGACCGTCACCAATCAGATGATCGAGGATCAGGGCGTCACGGTCACCAGCCTGTCCGACGAGGACATGCAGCTTATCCGCGAAACCTGCATCGAGACCTATAAGGAGGAGTGCGAGATCAACCCCAACTTCAAGATGGTCTATGAGTCCATGCAGGCCTACCGTGAGACTGCCAACAACTACCGCGACTGGACCGGCGACTACGGCTTCGGCTTCAACCGCGGCGAATGAACGCCTCTTCAACAACTGATGAGAGAGTTTATGAAAGAGGTGTGAATTTCTGATGAAAGCCATCAAAGCAATCTACAATGGCATCGACAAGTTCAACGACTTCCTGGGCCGGATCTTCTCCGTCCTGTCGCTGGCAATCCTTGCCGTCATCATGTGCGAGGTCATCCTGCGCCGTATTTTCAACCGGCCGCAGATCTGGACTCAGGACCTGATCGTGATGCTGTTCGCCTGCTATATCATTCTGATCAGCGCGTACGGCCTTCAGAAAAAGGCCTTCGTGGCGGTGGACGTGGTCTACGCCATGTTCCCTGTCCGGGTCCAGCACATCCTGCATATCGTCACATACGCGATCTTCCTGGTCCCCTTCCTGATGGGTCTCGTTCCCGCCAGCTGGACCTTCTTCCTGAACGCGTATACCACCGGTGAGCAGACCTACTCCGTGTGGGCCGCGCCCACCTGGCCGGTGAAGCTCTGCCTGTTCGTGGGGCTGGTGCTGCTCGCCATCCAGGCCGTCTCTGAGATCCTCAAGCATGTGGAGGGACTCGTCACGGCTTCCGCGAACGGAAAGGAGGCGCAGGGATGACTGCGATTTTGGAACAACTGCAGGGGCTGGTTGCAGCCGCTGAGATCCCCGCCGGCACGCTTGGCGTGGCGCTGATCCTCGGCCTGTTCGGCCTGATGGTCGTGGGCCTTGTCCTGGGCCAGGAGCTGGCCTTCGTGCTGGGCGGCGCCGGCGTCATCGTCGGCTGGCTGGCCTGGGGTACCCCCGGCGTCACCATCGCCATGACAAAGATCTACGACCAGATGCAAAGCTACTCCATGGTGGCCATCCCTATGTTCGTGCTGATGGCCAACTTCCTGACCCACTCCAAGGTGGCGGACGGCCTGTTTGAGTCCATCCGTTACCTGCTGGGGCCCCTGAAGGGCGGACTGGGTCTGGCCGTGATCCTGGTTTCCACCGTGTTCGCCGCCACCACCGGCATCGTGGGCGCCTCCGTTGTCACCATGGGCATGCTGTCTCTCCCCGTGCTGCTGCGCAGCGGCTACAAACCCTCCCTGGCCTGCGGCATGGTGTGCGCCGGCGGCTCCCTGGGCATTCTGATCCCGCCCTCCATCATGCTGGTCTCCATGGGCTCTTACGCAGAGGTCTCCGTCGGCAAGATCTTCTTCGCCGCCATGGTCCCCGGTCTGAGCCTGTCCCTGGGATACATCATCTACCTGATGGTGGTCTGCCACATCCATCCCGACTGGGGCCCGGCCATGAGTCCCGAGGAGCTGGCGGAGATGCCCCTGAAGAAGCGCATCACCGGCTCCCTGATCAACCTGATCCCGCCGCTGATTCTGATCTTCGGCGTGCTGGGCTCCATCTTCGGCGGCATCGCCACCCCCACGGAGGCCGCGGGCATCGGCGCCCTGTTCTCCCTGATCCTGGCGATCTTCTACAAGCAGTTCAGCTGGAAGATGCTCTATGAGTCTCTGATCGACACCGCTAAAACCACCGCCATGGTGTTCATCATCCTCTTCGGCGCAGCTGCCTTTACCGGCGTGTTCATGTCTCTGGATGGTGACCAGATCATCGCGGACTGGGTCCTGAGCATGGGTATCGGCAAGTGGGGCGCCTTCGCCATCATGATGGTCATCATGTTCCTTCTGGGCATGTTCATCGACTGGCTGGGCATCGTCATGATCGTGTTCCCCATCTTCTTGCCGATCATGGATACCTTCGGCTTCGACCGGCTGTGGCTGGTGGCCGTCAGCGCCACGTTGCTGCAGACCTGCTTCATGACGCCGCCCTTCGGCTTCGCCCTGTTCTATGTGAAGGGCATCCTGCCTCCGAGCATCAAAATCCAGGAGGTCTACAGGGGCGTTATACCGTTCATTATCATCATCTGTATCGTGACCGCGCTCTGCGCGGTGTTCCCGCCGCTGGTCACCTGGCTGCCCAGCATGCTGGCAAGCTGATCCCCATAAGCGAAGAGGTCCGAAGGACGTACGTCCTTCGGACCTCTTTTCTCTTTTGTCCATTTCCAGCGGACGGCCGGTCTGCCGGAGACGTTACGCCCGGGTCTGAAACACCCGGCTGCGGCGGACCAGCCGCTCCACAAAGGACGTGGCCGGGTGCGCCAGGAGGCGGCTGGGCGCGTCATACTGCTGGATCTGCCCGGCGTCCATCACCAGTGTGCGGGTCCCCAGTTTCAGGGCTTCCGCGATGTCGTGGGTCACAAACAGGACGGTGATGCCGCTCTCCCGGTGGATGCGCAGGAGCTCATCCTGCAGCTGGCCCCGGGTGATCTCGTCCACCGCGCCGAAAGGCTCGTCCATCAGCAGAAGCTCCGGACCGGCGGCCAGCGCCCTGGCGATGCCCACCCGCTGGCGCTGTCCGCCGGAGAGGGCGCGGGGATACCGCCCCGCCAGCGCCGGGTCCAGCCCCACCTGCTTCAGCAGGGCAGCGACTTTTTCTCTGCACTGCTTCCCCTTCCATTCCTCCATGCCGGAGATGGCGGGCACATAGGCAATGTTCTTCTCCACGGTCATGTGGGGAAACAGGCCCACGTTCTGGATGGCGTAGCCGATGCGGCGGCGCAGGGCCACCGGGTCGATTCGGGCCACATCCTGCCCCTGGATCAGGACTCGGCCCGTGTCCGGCGACAGCAGGCCGTTTACCAGCTTCAGCACGGTGGTCTTTCCGCAGCCGGACCGGCCGATGATCGACACAAATGCGCCCGGCTCCACATCCAAAGAGAAGTCCCGCAGAACGGTCTGGGTGCCGAAGGCCTTGGAGACGCCTTCAAAGCGAATGATCGGCTGGGTCATATCACGCCTCCAGCAGGCCCTTCTGGAGCAGGAAGTCCCTGGCCGCATCCCGCTCGTCCCGGCCCTCCACCTCCACCTGGTAGTTGAGCGCGGCCATCTCCCCGTCTGAGAGAATACCGTCCATCTGCATCAGCACCTCCTCCAGACCGGGGAATTTTTCCAATGCGTCCCGGCGGACCACCGTGGAGCAAAAGTAGTTCACCTGCAGATGCTTGTCATCCTCCAGCGTCACCAGGTCTGTGTCCGGATTCGCCAGTTGGGCGTCGGTGGTGAAGGCGTTGGTCACGTCGATATCTCCGCCGGCCAGGGCCTGGTATTTCAGGCCGATGTCGATGTCCACCACATTCCGGAAGTCCAGGCCGTAAGTCTTGCACAGGGTTGGAAAGCCGTCCTCCCGCTCCAGATAGTCCGGGTTTCCGCCGAAGGTCAGCTCACCGGCCGCCCCGGCCAGGTCGCTGGTGGTCTCCAGGCCGTACTGCTCCGCCACATCGCCCCGGACGGCGACGGTGAAGGTGTTGTTGAAGCCGTACTTCCCCACCCAGGTCATGTGGAACTTCTCCTCGTACTCCTGCTGAAGCCGGGTGAACATCTCTGCATCATCCACACCCTCGGCCTGGTGGTCCAGCACCAGTACCCAACCGCTGGAGGTATACTCCGGATAGAGGTCGAACTCTCCGCTCTCCATGGCGGGCTGGATGTTGCTGGTGCCGCCGCCCACGCCCTTAGTGATCTCCACGTCATAGCCGGCCTGCTCAATGAGAAGGCCCAGCATCTCTCCCAGGATGTACTGTTCCGTCATGGGCTTGGTGGCGATCCGGACAGGGTCGCCAGAGCCGGTCTCCCCTCCGGAGGCGGCGCCTCCGCCGCAGCCGGTCAGGGTGCCCAGCATCAGGATGGCTAGGACGGCCGCCTGCAGTCGATTCAGGATGTTCATAAGTTCAGCTTCCTCTCTTTTTGAAATAGCGCTCCAGCGCGCCCAGCGCCAGATCGCAGACAATGGCCAGCAGGGCGATCAGGATGCTGCCCGCCGCCGTCATGGCCGGATCGTAAATGGTGATTCCCCGGTAGACGGCCACGCCCAGGCCACCGGCCCCCACAAAGGAGGCAATGCCAGCCACGGAGATGGTCATGACCACCATGTTCCGCACGCCCGCCAGGATGACTCCGGCGGCCATGGGCAGCTTCACCCGAAACAGCGCCTGTGTCCCCGTACTGCCCATGCCCCTGGCTGCCTCCAGAATATCCGGGTCCAGTGTGGTGAGTCCCACGTAGGTGTTGTGCACCATGGGCATGATGCCGTAAACCGTCAGGGCAATAACGGCAGTCTTGTTGCCGATCCCGCTGAAGGGGATCAGGATGCCCAGCAGGGAGATGGCGGGAATGGTGTACAGCACGTTGCAGACGCCCATCACCGGCGGCGCGATACGGGGATGCTCCGCGATCCAGATGCCTGTCAAAAGACCGATCATGCCGGACATGGCGATGGCGGTCAGAGCCAGGCCGATGTGGGCCTGCAGCAATCCCGCGAACCAGTCTGCCCGCTGGGCGTACAGGCCCAAAATCCCTTGCAGCAGTTCCATGAGCCGCTTACGGGTGCAGGCGGCGCACTGCGTCTGCCGGACAGGCCTCCGCGCAGCGGCCGCACTGGAGGCAGTGCGCCCAGTTGATGACATAGGGCGTTCCGGGAGTGATGCACTTCTGGGGACAGGCTGAGGCACAGGCGCCGCAGCCGATGCATGCATCCTGGATCACAAAGCCGTTGTACTCCTCCGTGTCCCCGCCGTAGGCAAATGTCTCCCGGCTGATGGGATAGTGGAGCAGGTCGAACCACTCGCCATGGCCCGCGTAGATGTGGAAGGCGTCCAGGATATAGCGGCTCTCACCGGGGTAGACCTCGTTCATACCGGGATTCTGCGCAAAGACCTTGTCCACCCAGCTTTTGTCCACGACCCGCAGCTTCCCGGTGAATTTCAGGGACTGGCAGTCTGGACACATGGCTGCCAGGGCGATCTCTCCCGTCTCCACCAGCTGCTTGTAGAAGGGCTTGCCTCTGGAGGTGACAATATACATCCCATCGTCCTCTGCCAGCATCACGTTGATGATCCGGGCCTGGGGATGGCCCTCCGCATCCACCGTGGCGGCGGCTGCGATCTTCACCCGGCGGAACAGGTCCACGTATTTTTTTGCTTTTTCGTTCATGGAGAACACCCTTTCGTTTTCTGATCTGTGCCCCCATGGTAGCGCGGCAGGCGGCTTTCGTAAAGTACGCACAATCTTGTGGCATAGGCACCAACAGGTAACGAATGGGCAGCTGCAAGGTATCGCGGCATTTTGAGACCGGGAAAATTTTTCCCAGGATACGGCTTCACAGGGGCGTCTGCCTTGGCGCTTCAGGAGGCTTTCCCCGCCGCAGGCAAAAAGCCAGCCCCGCGCCTGCTGAGCGCGGGGCTGGCTCTCCTGCAAGATCGCATTTGATGCCGGTGTGTTCAATGCCATCCGGAGGCTGGTGAAGATCTCCGCGGGACCTCCGCCCCGCTCAATATCCGGCCTTGCCGCTGCCGGGCTGGCCGTAGGACCTGAATCGCTCCATGACCTCCGCCATCTGCTCATCCGTCAGGATATTGGGCGTGCCGATGCACATGGTCCGGTACTGCAGCTCCGCGATGTACTCCAGATTACAGGCCAGGCCGTAAGCACTTTTGAGGTCCCTGCCGCAGGCCACCAGGCCGTGGTTGCCCAGCAGAACGGCGTCGCTGCCGCCGCAGGCCTCTATGGCGGCCTCTGCCAGCTCCGCTGTGCCGAAGAGGCGGTACGGCGCGCAGGGGACGGTGGCTGCTCCGGTGTCGCCGATTGCATAGTGGACAGCCCGAAGGGGCTGGCCCAGCACGGCAAAGGTGGTGCAGTACATGGAGTGGGTGTGCACCACGGCCCTGGCGTGGGGCTTGTGGCGATAGAACGCGGTGTGCAGCGCCCACTCGCTGGAGGGCTTGCGGACGCCGTCCACAATGTTGGCCTCCAGGTCCGTGATGACCACGTCCTCCGGCGTGGTGGAGAAATAGTCCATGCCGGAGGGGCTGATGGCCATCAGTCCCTTTTCCGCGTTGCAGACGCTGATATTGCCGCTGGTTCCCGTGCTCAGACGGTCGGTGCTCATTTTCCTGCCGTATTCAACAACCAGCTCTCTTTCCTCCTGCATCAGCATAATTTGCTGCCTCCTGTTTTCATTTTCATTTTTAATTTCTGATATAGCTGCCCGTATGATTCCGGTTTTGCGGACACGCCGGAAAAGGCGGGCGGGGCTTCCGTCCCTTGCCTGATATGCAGCAGAGCACATTTCTCCCGGCGGAGAGGACCTACCCAGATTCCTTCCACACAGCCGGATCGGCCTGCCGGGGGTGCTCTTCGGCATCCGACCCAGCGCCGCAACCGGCATACCGTCCCCCTGCGTTTTCCAATTCTTCCGCCCGGCGGCCCTTTGCCGTCAATAGAACGGCTTGACGTCAGAGTCAAAATAGTTTCCCAGCAGATACGGCACATACACGCCCTTGTCCGTCACCACGCCGGAGATCAGATGCGGCGGCACTACGTCGAAGGAGGGGTAGATGGCCTTCACCCCGGGGAGCGTGTTGGGGATCCCCCGATAAGAGAGGACTTGGGCGGGGTCCCGCATCTCGATGACGATGTCGTCCTTCGTCCGCTTCTCCCGGTCCGGGATGCCGGTGACATAGTAGGGCACCCCGAAACACTTGGCCAGGATGGCGATCTGGAAAGTGCCGATCTTGTTGGCGATATGGCCGTCCCAGGCGATGGAGTCCGCCGCTGAGGTGAAGAGGTCGATGCCCTCCCGCTCCATGGCGTAGGCGATCATATTGTCTGTCAGGACCGTGGTATCGATGCCCATCTGGGCAAAGCAGCTGGACGTGAGCCGGGCCCCCTGTAAATAAGGCCGTGTCTCCGCGCAGTAGGCCCGGAAGGTCTTGTTCTGCCGCCTGGCGGCCCGGATCACTGTGCCGATGATGGTTTCGCCGAAGCACTGGGTCAGGATGGCGCCGCCATTGGGGATCAGATTCGCCAGATAATCCCCCACCACCTGCATGGTGCTGTACCGGCGGTTCAGGGACTCCACGGTGGATGCCACGATGGCCTCCACCGGATCCCGGCCCGCAGCCAGGGTCTCCTTCGCCACATCGGCACAGCGGCAGGTGATCTGGCCGTACCGGTTGGCGGTGGTGGGCCGGGCGTGTGCCAGGTCATAGGCCGCCTGCCGCAGGAACTCCTCCTGCTCCCGTGCGCCCTTGTCCCGGACCTGCCAGGCAGCCAGGGCCATGCCCATGCCCACGGCGGTATAGGGGCCCGCGCTCTGGGTCACCATGTCCGCGATGGCCTGTACCACCTCGTGGTAGTCCGTGCACACCACGAACCGGACCTCTGTGGGATAGACCCGGCGGTCCAGAATGCGGACTTTTCCCTTCTCAAACCACGCCACATGCTCATATTGCAGCAGGAACGGCATATCCCGGTCCATACGTTCCATCTTGCCGCCTCCTTTACGCCAGTATCCCGCGGAAAGCTCTGGTCACAGCGGAGCCATTCAGGCCGCTCTCCCGCTCCCGGATTAGGAAGATACCCATTTTAATCAGGGCCCGCTCCATGGGAATCCGGATGTCCGGGTCTGTGACGGAGGTGACCTCCATGACCTTGGAGTCGCCCACCACCCGTCGGATGATCTCCGTGCCCGCATAGCCGTAGGAGTCGGCCATGACGCCGTCCAGATACGCGCGGCAGAACCCCTCCGCCCGGTACAGGGGGAAGGTCACCAGCTCGTCGTACCTGGCGGTCAGCTTCTCCGCCGTCAGGTCGCACACGCCGCGGATGGTATCCTCCAGCGCCCGGGCAGCCGCCGTGTCCTGCGGCGCGGTAAAACAGCGGTTGGCCCAGGAGAAGAACAGGTTCCCGATGACGTTGCCGATATCATATCCCATGGGACCGTAAAAGGCGAATTCCGGATCAATGACCTTTACGCCCTGTTCGTTGGCAAAGATGGAGCCGGTGTGGAGATCCCCGTGGAGCAGCGCCTGGGCGTTGTTCATGAAGCCGTTTCGGAGCCTGCCCACCTCCCTGTGAAGGGCATCATTTTCATAGAGAAAGGTCCTGACAAAGTCCTCGTTCCCGGGGGTAACGATGTTGCGGCCCTTGTAGTTCCAGTAGGGTTCCGTCAGGACCAGATCCTCCGTGATGTCGCACAGCTCCGGATTGGTGAAGAACTGCACCCGGCGCTTTTTCTCCCGGCGGTCCAGCACCAGATCCGTGGTGGGCAGCAGGGACTGGGCCAGGAAGGTGGAGATGTTCTCCGCCAGATGGCCGTATATCCTGCCCGCCAGCAGCTCCTTGCGGAGGTTCCGATAGGCGGAGATATCCTCCATGGACAGAGCCGCCATGGTCTCGTCATAGTGGTAGACCTCCGGGATGTAATCCGGCGCCAGCCGGGACTCCAGCTGCAGGGCCTGCGCCTCGATCCTGCTCCGATAGATGTCCAGCGGCCGCCCGGAGGAGCGCAGCCGCTTGTCCGCCTGCTTGACGATGACCGAGCGGCCATCCCGCAGAGAGCGGACCCGGAAGACGTAGTTGATGTTGCCGTCGCCGATCTCCGTACAGGTGGTCTCCTCATCCGGGTCGAACCGGTGAAGAACCTCTGCCGCATAGCGCTTGACGTCATCCGGCTTCATGAGGAAAAATTCGCTGAATGCAGACATGGATCAAAGGACTCCCTTCTCATTGCGGACCGAAACGGACAGGCGCGGCTTTTACCCTCTCTTTTCAACCCGGGCAGGATTTCCCGCGTGTTTGAAAATGATGGGTAGACCGGGGCAGCGCCGTTTTGCAGCGGCCAGAGCCTGCCCGGCGGCCAGGGATGATCGGCCCTTCCCCGATTGACCATAGATACTTGTTTCTCTTGCCCCGGCCTGCCGGGATATTCCCCAGGCGTTCTGCCGGACAGGCCAAGGAAGCGTGGCATCTCCCTGTCCGTGGGCGATCAACCAAATCATACCATAAGACAGGGCCATTCTCAACAATATGTCCGGTATAACCGCTTAACTTTCAGGATTTCAACCGCCTCAATCATGCACACAAGCAGCTTGCGGCCGTCCCGCCCCGGCTGTCCGGTCCGGGATGCGATGCCGCGCCATTCCCAGGCGAGGATTCTGCTGACGGGGCCGCCTGCTTCCCTCCGGTGCCAACGCACGCTCCGGCAGCCCGGTTCCGCCTGTCATCATTCTGCCGGAACTCCTCCGGCGGAAGTCCGCCAGGACAGAGATTGCCAGGAGAATCCCCGGCCGTTGTCCGTCCATGCGGCGTGGCGCACAGCCATCCGCGAAACGCGAATCGCCGCATGAACGGCAGAAAAGGCATGGCAGCTTGCCATGCCTTTTCCGGCACCGGGTCCGGGGAACCCCAAAAGCGGCATACGGACCGCATCTCCATTCTCCGGCAGAGAGCGTGCCATATCGTGCTTTGTCTCCTCCGCACACGGCCGCAGGTCAGTGTTTGCGTCCTGCCGCAGTGCCTTTCCGCCGCCAGCGGATGAGCCAGCAAAAGCCGATCAACAGCCCGGCAAAGCCGACGGCCAGAATAACGACCGCCAGAGGACCGGCCCGCTCCGTCAGGCAGAAGGTGACCGTCCCGGTCTGGCTCTCCAGCAGCAGATACTGGCCGTCCAACCGGGCATCCGTCTTGGTCCAGCCATCCTCACTCAGCACCCAGAGGTCGTACCGCTTGCCGGGGTCCGGCAGGCGGCAGTGGACCGTGTAGGCCGCCTGTTCCAGGTCCGGGTCCTCCACCGTCACGGTATAGGCGGTGCCCGCATACTCCGCGCCGCCGTCCGTCCAGGCCACCTCTTCCGTGGTGTGGGAGACCTGTGCCCGGCTGCTGAAGCTGCCGTCCACCAGGATCTCCGGCAGCTCCCCGCCATCCGTCAGGGCGGAGGTGTAGGGGGTATACTCCGCCTCCAGGGTCTGGCTGGCGGTGAGGCAGGTGTAGTCCAGATCCGGCCAGGAGGCAGAGCAGCCCTTTTTCGCCGGAATCTCCGGCAGGGCGTCAATCCCCTCTCCGTACTGGAAGGGGACGACCTCTACCACCACGCCGTCCGCCACAAAGGTCAGCTCCAGCCGGGAGAAGGATTCCGGTACGCCGGGCGTGGTGCACAGGGTGTCAAAATCCACCGGTTCAGCATGGCCGGCGTAGCTGATCCCATCCAGAGCCCCCAGTCGTTCACTGGTAAAGGTGTTGTCGGATACGGCGGCATCGGCGTCCACATCTCCCGCCACGGCGCCCAGATAGGCGGAGCCCTCTTCGATTTCCACCAGCGTATGGCAGTTTTCCAGGGTGGCTCCCAGTCCGGCCACGCCGCCGATATAATCGCCGCCGGAGAGATGACACTTGACCCAGCTGTCCCGGATGGTCCCCCAGGAGGCGCCGGCGATACCGCCTACATAACCGCCGTCCGTGCTGGCGATGTCCCCATAGTTCTCGCAGGCGCTCACCCGCCCCAGGTCCATGAGACCCACCACGCCGCCGGCATAGTCCCGTTTTCCGGTGACGCCGCCCCGGTTCATGCAGGCGCGGACCACGGCCTTCGTCTGATAGCGGAAGTCCAGGGAGCGGTCTCCCTCTTCGATCAGGTCATCCTCGGGGTCGAAGTCGTATTCAATGGCCATGGACCCTACGATGCCGGCCACGTTGATGTCTCCCTCCACGGTCCCTGTGTTCCGGGAATTGGCGACACATCCGGTATCCGGTCCACTGGTCTCCTGGTCCGAGATGTCCTCGAAACGGTCCGACAATTCCTCTCCAGTTTGCTCCAGCAGATCCCGCAGCAGATCCGTGATAACCCGGAACTGGTCTCCGATGGCTTCCAGATCGTCCAATAGTGTATCCGTGGCCGCGGACATGGTCTCCCGCAGGGCGTCGCCGTCCTCCAGCAGACCGGCAAAGACGTCCCCCAGGGCGTCCCCCTGCTCCCGAATGGCACTGTCAATGGGACGGATGGTGATGGTGGGCTCCTCGGCCAGCTCCCAAAAGACGTCGGCCAGGTCCTCGCCGAGACGGGATGCCCGGGAAGCCACTTTCTCCAACGTCCTGCCCGGGTCCCGAAACGCTTCCGCCAGGTCTCCGCCCTGTGCCAGAAGCTTTGCCAGCAGCGCTGCCGCGTCGGTGGCGTGTCCGGCGGCGGCCCGCAGGGCCTGAGCCGCCTCTCCCAGTGCCTGCCATGCGGCCGCCGCGTCCTTCCCGGCCTCTTCCAGCTCGCCGCTGTCCATGTGGGCCGCGACGGCGTTCGCCGCCTGTTCCAGCGCATCCCCCGCCCTGGCCAGTGTATCCGCCAGGGCTTGAGCCGCCTCTCCCAGCGCCGCTTCGTCGCCGCCGTTCCACAGAATGCGGGCGATCTCTGCCAGCGTGTCGGACATGTCCCCGAGGGCGGCTGCCAGGTCCCCGGCGGCAGCCCGAACCTCTTCCATGGCCTCCTGGCTCTGGAGGGCGCTGCCCAGGGCCGCGCCCAGATGCTCCAGCGCCGACAGCAGGCGGGCAACGGCCTCTTTTCCACTGGAGGCCGCCCGGCGGAGGGACTGGACTGCCGCCCGCAGCTCCTGTTCCGCCTGATCTCCCAGCCCTGATGCCGCGCCGACTTCATCCAGCGCATTCCCAAGCTCGTCGGCCAGGTCCTCCACCAGGTCCATCACATCGACGGCGTCATCCAGGATCGGCGCCAGCTGGTCGATGAGCCAGGAGATCCGGGCCGTGAGGCTGTTGAGCTCCTCGATATTCTCATTGGTCCAGTCCGCGGCGGAGTCCGCCAGATCGCCCACTGCCTCCCGGGCCTCGTCCGTCCGGGCGGAGATGGCGTCCATCCGGTCCGACAGAGCGTCGGAAGTGCCCCGCAGATCCTGCTGCGTCTGGTCCAGCAGATCCCCCAGACCGTCCAGGGCATCCAGCAACTCCCCCATCTGCCCCTGGTCATAGAGCAGCCGCACTTCCGGCTCCAGCTGACCGGCGACGCCGCCCACGTCCTTCCGGCCCAGAATGTCGCCGGAGTTGGCACAGCCGTCCAGATATCCGGACTGCCGCCCCACGATGCCGCCGATGTTGTAGCCCACGTGGTCATAGCCCACGCTGCCGGAATTGGTGCAGCTCTGGATGATACCAGAGGAATACCCGGCGACGCCGCCGATATCGGTGCATACCGGCACGTTTTCCGCCGCGTTCAGCTGTTCCCGGTTGATGGCGTCCAGATCCAGCTCCGCATCCACCTCCGTGGTGTTGATGCTGCCGCTGTTCCGGCACTGGATAACGGCGCCGTAGTTCTGCCCGGCGATGCCCCCGGCATAATGCTCTCCCGTGACGGCTCCGGAGAAAGTGCAGTTGACGATCTGTCCCGAGCTCTCGTTGATCCCCACAAGACCGCCTATGCTGTCCGCTCCCCGCACCGTCCCGTGGAAGGTGCAGCCGGCAAGAAGGCCCCGGTTGCTGCCGGCAATGCCGCCCAGGGTATTCTTCCGGTCAGAGGGATCGACCCGTCCCTCCACCGACAGATCCCGCACTACGCCGGAGGGCTGTATGTACCGGAACAGTCCCCGGACATTGCCGCTGCCCGTGATGGACAGACCGGAAATGGTGTGGCCCTGCCCCTCAAAGGTCCCCCCAAAGGTGGGGATGGGGGTGAAGTCCGTGCCGGACAGGTCGATATCCGCCTGCAGGCGGACAATTCTTCCCTGGGACCAGCTGTCCAGGGTGCAGTTCTCTGCCAGTTGGACCAGGTCCTCCGCCGTGCGGACGAAAACCGTGTCCCCGCCTTCGGCGGCCAGGGCAGCAGGCGCCGCCAGGGACGCCAGCAGCACCGCCGCCAGAAGGAAGCTCAGGCATTTATGAATCTTCCGTCTCATGGGCGGGCTCCTCCTCTTTCTGATAAGCTCCCGTCTCCAGCATTCCGGAGACGTCCCCGTAAATCACGCCCTGGATCTGGGCATCCACTACGCCGGAAATACGGCCCCGAACCCGGCCGTTGACATAGACGGTGCCATGGGCACTCCTGGCAACCTCCGGCACCTTGAGATCGAACCGGGTCCGCTCCACGATCCCGTCGCCCAGGAACAGGATCTGGGGCAGGATGAACATGACCAGGAACATGGAGATCAGCGTCCCCCGGCACAGGCACTCGCCGATGCCCACGATGGCAGGCTCTGTGGTGATTTGGGCGATGAGGAATCCGGCAGAGGACAGGATACTCCCCGAGGTCAGTACCGTGGGGAAGGACAGATTCAGCGCCTGGACGATGGCGTCCCGTCGGGACATCTCCGCCTTCAGCTCATTGTACCAGGAGGAGATCACGATGGCGTAGTCGATATTGGCGCCCATCTGGATGGCTGTCACGATCAGATAGCTCAGGAAGAAAATGGGCTTCTGGGCCATGCCGGGGAAGGAAAAATTGATCCAGATGCTGCCCTGGATCACCAAAATCAGCAGGATCGGCAGTCCCACAGACTGGAAGGTGAACAGCAGCACGATGATGACGAACACCACCGACAGGACACTGATCATGATGTTATCCCGGGCAAAGGAGACGGACAGGTCATAGTCGCTGGTGGAATCCCCCACCAGATAGACGCTGTCCGCGTCGTAGTACCGCTCCGCCTCCCGGTGGATGGTCTGGAGGAAAGCAAAGGTCTCCGCCCCCTCCTCCGGCAGGTTCAGATTGATGAGCATACGGGTGTAGTTTTCCCCCAGCATCTGGACCCGGGCGTTGTCGAGCTGTTCATAGAGATCGTCCAGGTCCGCCTGCTGCCCCTCGTCCAGATCCACATAGCCCTCCTCCGCCTTGTCGTAGGCGAAGAAAAACATATCCATCAGAGGGACCGCATAGTCGTCCAGACCGCCCACGATCCGGCCGTAGGCCTCCTCCTCCGCCGCGTAGGCAGTGTACAGCAGGCAGACGAGCTCGTAGTCCAGGTCTGTCATTTCGGAAAACTGCCGGGGCGTCAGGGCATCGGTGAGGGTGTGTCCGTCCATCACCTCGATATTGGAGAGGCCCATGGCGTAGTCCACCTGATCGCAGGCCTCCAGCCGTTCCAGCAGGGCTTTCTCACTGTCATAGTCTCCCCGGGGCACCAGCAGAGCGATCACGTTCTGGGTGCCGAAGGTGTCGCTGACCCGCTGCTCCGCCACCTGGGACTCGTTCTGCCGCGCAGTCTCGATCTGGGTATAGCCGTACACATAGGGGCACCGGTTGGAGAGGAAAAAGCCCCCCACCAGGGCCACAATGAACAGCGGCACTCCCACATGGCGCAGCTTCAGGACAAATCCGCCCCAGCGGTCGATCCTGGGGATGAAGCTGCGGTGGCGGGTCCTCTCCATCGCCTTGGAAAAGAGCATCAGCAGCCCCGGCATCAGGGTGAACACCGACAGCATACTGAACAGAATGGACTTGATCAGCACGATGCCCATGTCGAAGCCGATCTGAAACTGCATGAACATCATGGCCGCCAGGCCGGAGATGGTGGTGAGGCTGCTGGCGGAGATGGAGGGAATGGCGGCGCTGACCGCCGCAATGCACGCCTCCCGGTCTCCGGCGTGCTCCCGCTCCTCCAGGAAGCGGTGCAGCATGATGATGGCATAGTCGATGGCCAGAGCCAGCTGGAGCACCACCGTCACAGAGTTGGAGACAAAGGAGATCTCTCCGAAGATGAAGTTCGTGCCCAGATTCAGCAGGGCCGCCGCGATAAAGGTCAGCAGCAGCACCGGAATCTCCGCATAGGAGCGGGAAGTCAGCAGCAGCACCAGCACGATGATAACCGCCGCTACCGCCAGGATGATCCCCATCTCATCGGCCAGGGAGTCCGCCTGGGAATCCCCCACAGAGCTGTCTATATAAAAGTCATAGGGGGCCAGCAGCTCCCGGATGGCCTCCATGGCGGCCAGGGCGGATTCGTCATCCTCCTCCCCCGCAAAGGTCACGGAGATCAGCGCGTCCGCGCCCTTGAAATACGATGCGATGTCCTCCGGTGTCTCGGCCTCCCCGTCCTCCTCTGCGCCGATGCTGTCTCCCAGGGACGCGGAGGAGACGCCCTCGATCTCCCCGATCTGTTCCGCCAGATCCTCCGCGATGCCCCGCGTCACGTGGGACACCATCACCCGGGCGGTACCGAAGGTGGTGAACTCCTCCTCCATCAGGGTCAGCCCCTGGCGGGTCTCTGTGGAGTCCGGCAGGTACTCCGTGATGTCGTTGCAGACGCTGACCCAGTTCCGGGAGAACAGGCAGAACAGCAGCGCACACGCGTACAGGAAAAAGATCAGCTTCCGCTTATCCACGATCACCGTGGCCAGCCGCACAAAAAAGGATGGTTTTTCAGTGTCTTTGCGCACAGTTTCAGCTCCTTCCGGCAATCCCGGTCCCATCACGGCTCAGGGGAGATCCGGCTCCCCTCCCATCGCATCCGGCAGACGTCCGCCGTGGTCACTCCAGTGAGGCGTTCCCCATGGAGCTCCAGCGCCGTCTCGCAGAAAAGGGTGCTGACCGCCGTCCGGATAGCATGGGAGAGGCACAGATGCCCATCCTCCGACCGTACGCCATGGACGGGGTTGCGGCGTCCCATCAGTTCCAGGGATCCTGTGACGGCAGAACCCTCGTATTGGAGGTCCAGGCGACCCTCCCTGGGGCCCATCTGGCTGTACAGCGTGACGTGATACTCTTCCCGCATCTTCCTCCGCTCCTTTCCGCATTTCCTCCAGCATACTGGAAACAGGCCCGGAGATGCAAGGTGCAGACCTTGGGCAGATGTCAGAAATCTGACACTTGCCCCCATTCTGCATAGATGCACTCCTCTGGAAAATGTGTTATACTGGACTGCAATGGACTGGAGTCTGCCGGTCCATGGAGGTCGATATGAAAAAACGGACATACGAGGCCAGCAATGCGGCCAAGCGGCAGATCTGCACTGTACTCAAGGAGCTGATGACCCAGAAACCCCTGAACAGGATCACCGTGGCGGAGATCATGCGGGGCTGCGGCATGGCGCGCCAGCATTTTTACTACCATTTTGACGATGTCTACGACGCGGTGCGCTGGATCTTTGAGGAGGAGGCGGTGGCGCTGCTCCGGGAACACGAGGGCGTCATGCTGTGGCAGGACGGCCTGCTCCAGCTTTTCCAATACCTGCAGGAGAACCGTGCGTTCTGCCTCTGCGCCCTTCGCTCCATGGGCCGGGACCACCTGAAGCGGTTCTTCCAGACGGATATCCGCGCCATCATCCGGAGCACGATCCGTCTGATTGCCGCGGAGCTGGGGTATGAGGCCGGGGAGCAGGAGCTCACCATGCTGACTCAGTTCTATGTGGGCGCGCTGGTAAGTATTGTGGAGGACTGGCTCCTGGGCGAGATCCAGGGCACGCCGGAGGAGCTGATCCGCTTTGTAGACCAAGTGCTGCGGGACCATGTGCGTGGCGCCGGGCTCCGGCTGTCCCAGGCAGGTCCCGGGACGGCGCCTCTTCTGGAACCGGACCACTGTGCCGGACCTGTTTCCAAATAAAAAGGCTCCGGGTTCCCAGAGAAACCCGGAGCCTTTTTCCGCTGTTCAACTCTCTGTGGGCAGGTCACTCCTGCGCATCGTGAAGCCAGAGATATCGCTCGTCCTCGTTGCGGGTGGTCTGCAGCCAGGGGTTGCCGTCCAGATGGCGGATCATCCAGCAGGTATACATCTGGAAGCCCGGCGCCACTGCCTGGGGATGCAGGCACCCGCCGGGGATGGCGGAGAAGCTGTTGTCCACGCTCTTGAATACCTGGTCCCCCACAAAACTGGCGCCGAAGCCCTCCGGCCGGTCGAACTTGAAGTAATAGCACTCCGGCTGGGGGTGCCGGTGGGGCAGATAGCCGGACCAGTTCCCCCGGTCGTTCAGCACCTCGCCCAGCACCATATTGGACCAGGGGGCGATATCCTTGTCAAAGATGGTGTTTACCCGGCGCTTGGCCACATTGCCGAACTTGCCCACGCAGGAGTAGACCCAGGGGGCGTCCTCCGGCCGGTACAGCCTGCCGGAGAACGCTGTGTCATTCTTCGTGCACTGGACCAGGATCTCCGCGTCTGTCTGCGCCTCCACGGTGATCTCCTCCCCGGCGCAGGCATGGAGGGCATAGGGGCCGTCAGTGAACACGTCTCTGCGGCTGACCGTCTCCGTCCGGCCCTCCCAGCCGAAGGTCACGGTTCCGGACAGAAGCAGCACCGCGGTCTCCTCGCCCCGTCGGCAAAAGCCTCTCTTCCGGCCGGGTTCCATCCGGTAGACCCGGATGTCCATCAGCATATCGCTGTATGCGTTGTCGTAGGTACAGAGGATTTCCTCGCCCTCCGCGTCAAACTCCGGATAGCCGAATACGTTTTTCATGTGTAATTCCTCCCAAATTCCATCATCCGGCGGGCCCGTTCAGGCGCCCGCGTTTGCTCCCTGCCGCTCCAGCAGGCGGCAGAGCATGGCGGCCAGCTCTCCCCGGGTGGCTGTCCGGTCCCCCTGATAGCTTCCCCGGACCATGCCCAGCGCCTGGGCGATGGCCGCATAGCCCAGGTCTGCCTCCGGGATGGCGGCAGCGTCGCTGTATGTGCAGGTGTAGATGCCCTGAAGCCGGGCGGCTGGACCATAACCTGCGCAGTCCAGCAGACATTTCACTGCCTGCCCGCGGGTGACGGCCCTGCCTTCATCCCGGGTTCCCCGGGGCAGAATACCCATCCGGTAGGCCACGGAATAGACGGTGTCCCGCGTGCTCTCATCCGCTGTCTCCGGGTCGATACAGTATCCCTCCAGGCTGGCCAACAGGGCCACCAGATCCCACTGGGTCAGCTGTTTGTCCGGCCGGAAGCGGCCCCCGTCATAGCCCACGCCATAGCGGGCCAGCTTCTCCACATCGGCTTTCACCCCGGAGCCCGACAGGTCCGTATAGGTGATGGCGGTATCCCCGGACTCCGGCGCCGCCGGTTTGCCGGTGGCGGCGTCAATGCCCAGATACCGCTCCTCCCGCTCCAGAGCGTAGGTCAGCCGCAGCTCGTAGAAGTGGGTAAGCCCCAGCTCCATCAGCCGGGCTTCCGTCTCGTCGCCGCTCTCCAGAGGGCGGGGCACCAGACGGTAGGCCAGGACCGTGTCATAGGTCCCCGCCCAGGCGGCCAGGGCCGCCGTCTCACCCACGATACCGGCGGAGCCGGCGAACGTCACATCCTCGTCGTACTGATAATCCAGCCGGTACACGGACCCGTCTCCGCTGTCGATGGCCACGGTATAGCGGTTCTCCGGGAAGGGAATGCCGCCTACCTGCTGGACGTATGTGAAGGTGTAGTACGGACGCCGGTCCTCCGTGTTGTCTCGGCCGTCATAGAGTGTCAGGGCACTCCACCGCCCGCCGCAGAGGGCGGACAGGAACGTCTCCGCTTTGACCTGCGCCTCCGCCTGGGTCAGGGCCGGTGTCTCCCCCTCCTCCATTCCGGGTGCGTAGGAGAATACCTCCTGGACCGCGCCGGTGCGGGCATCCACTGTGATGGTGCGGGAACGGCTGTCCTCCTCTCCGGGCCGCACATAGGACAGGACGCAGAGGACCTGATCCTCCTTCCCCTCCTGTTCCGCCAGACGGTAGGCGGCGGAGGACAGGGCGTACTCCGTCAGGCCGTAGACCGGCTCTGCCCGCAGGCTCTGGTCCAGGAACGCGGAGGCCCGGACGCCCTCCATCTGGGCGATGCCCGCCTGCTCCGCCGGGCTGAGGCCGCTGCCCCCGCTCTCCGCAGCCGCGGTGTTGTCGGCACTGCCTCCGGCGCCCCAGCCGCCCATCTGGTCCTCCAGCTCCGTCAGATTCAAAAGCGCTCCTGTGGCGGCGTCTACATAAAAGGTGTCCGTATCCACCGGCAGATACCGGAGCACGGCCGACGTGCCGCCCGCCTCCCGCACGTATTCCAGCTTCAGCTCCAGGGTGTCCGTCAGGAGTTTGGCAGCCCGGTCGCGGCGCACCGCAGCGGCGGCAGAGGGGACGTCTCCCAGGAAGGTGTCCTCCGCCGTGGTCCGGTGGAAAGACCGGACCCGGTTGTCCGCCGCATCCACAGTGATGGAATAGGTCAGCGGCGAGGGCAGGCCGTTCAGCAGGATCACTCCGGAGTAGCGGTAGCTGTCCCCGCCCAGAATATCCATGCCGCGGGGCTCTTCCAGCTTCACGCTCTCCCCCTCCCGCAGGACCTTGTCCAAAAAGTCCCCGGCGGCTCGGGCGGCCGCGGCCTCATCCCCCTGGGGAAAGACCGGGAAATCCCCGCTGTTGGAGGCGGTGTACGGCAGACCCAGATCGTAGCTGATTACGGTCCCGTCATCCAGAGCGGAAATGGACAGTTCCTCCTCCAACTCGGTCGACCAGTACAGATCCCAGGCACCGGTCAGACCGTCCTCATACCAGCTGCCCTGAAATTCGTCATAGGCATCCGTGTCCAGATCCAGGGCCGCCTTTACGGCCTGGGTCACCCTGGCCAGGGCCTCGTCTGTGGTCTCCTCTGCGGCGGACGCCGGCAGCATCAGCCCCAGAGCCGTCACCATAGCCAGCGTCAAAGAAAACAGCTTCTTCATCATTCGTCCCTCCATTGTCGGCAGTTTCCGGAATGGTGATTCCATTCTATCCCAACAGACGGAAAAATTCCAGAGATGCTGCGGATTCTCCTTATTTTTTTAAGTTCCTTGAAAGGCAGAACGGCGGGCCGCACGGAGAATCTCCGCGCGGCCCGCCGTTTGACATGGGCTGCGTCCTGGCCGGGCGATTCGGCCGGACCTGCCTGCATCTGTCCTGGGCCCTCTCTGTCACGCCATGGCGCGGTGGAGGAAGGTCATGATCTGCGCCCGGGTGCAGGTCGTGCCGGGCTCAAAGGTAGTGGAAGTGGTGCCCTGGGTCACTCCGCTCTCCACGGCCCAGGCCACCGCGTCCGCATAGTACGCACCTTCCGCCACGTCCCGGAAGTCATGCGTCCCGGATGCCGCGGGAGAGCCCTCGGCCCGCCACAGCAGCACCGCCGCCTGAGCGCGGGTGCAAACCCGGTCCGGGGCAAAGGCAGTCTTGGTGACGCCGGAGGTGATGCCCTGCTCCACAGCCCACAGAACTGCCTTATAGTAGTAGCTGTCGGGGCTCACATCCGTGAAGGGATTCTCCTTTTCGGACGGCTCAGGAGAGCCGTTTGCCCGCCACAGGAAGGTCACAAGCTGGGCCCGTGTGCATCCGCGGCCCGGGGCGAAGGCCGTTCCGGTGACACCGGAGGCGATCCCCTGCTCCACAGCCCACCGGACCGCATCGTAATAGTACGCGCCGCTGTCCACATCTGTGAAGGGTAGCTCCGTCTGCTCCCCGGAACGGACGAAGGACGCGGACACGGTCACCCCGCCGCCGGGCATGACGAAGGTATAGCGTCCCTCCCCCGCGTTCTGGACCCGGACTGCGCCGTCCTGGCTGTCGGTGACAGTCAGCTTCTTCAGCTCGTATCCGTCATCCGGCGCCGCGGTGATGGTCACCGTCTCACCCTCGTCGGCCCGACCGGCACTCACCTCCAGGGAGCCGCCGGTGACCCGGTCCACAGTAATGAGATGCTCGCCGTCCTCGGACTTCTCAGTCCACCGGGCGTACAGGGTTGTGTTTGCGTCGAAGACGGTATCGGCAGTAACTGCAGTGCCGCCGTCGGCGGCGGTGTACCAGCCCGCGAAGGCGTAGCCGCTCCGCTCCGGCGTGGGAAGCGTCCCCACGGCTGCGCCGCTGGTGGCTGCCATGGCGGCCGCGCCGGCGGCGCCCTCGCCGAGCTCCAGGGTCAGGATGATCGTCCGGTCCGGGTCAATGAAATCCTCCAGCTCTGCAGTGGCAAAGCTGCCGCCGGTGACAGAAATGCTGCCGGAGCCGCTGTTGGCCACCTGACCGGTCACAGTGCCGCCGGAGATGGTGATCTCCGCCGCGGTGTCGTTGACTACGCTGCCCACGGTGCCGCCGTTGATGGCGATGGTTCCGCCAGTGGAGCCGCCCTGCGTCTTGATGTTCTGATAGCTGCCGCTCTCCACGGTCAGGCTGCCGGAGGCATCCTGCCCCTCAAAGACAATGGAATCCCCCTCGGCAATAGCAGCGTTCGCAAAGGTGACGCGGCTGCCCCGGTCGATGTTGACGCCCCACTGGTTTCCGGAGGTGGTCAGGCCGTCCACGGACAGCTCCGTGCCATTGACCACCAGGGCGTACCAGCGGCAGTTGGAGATCTCCACGTTCTCCAGGGTCACCATTCCGGCGTGGTAGATGTTCAGGCCGTGCTTGGCGGCACTGCCGCCGTCAAGGGTCACATCCCGCAGCGTCACCTCGGCGCCATCCTGAAGATTGAGGAGGCTGGGGCCGGTGCCATTGTCGCCGGAGACAGAAAATGTGCCCGCCTTCGCCCGGATGGTATGGCCGCTGCCGTCCAGAGTCAAGTCCTTGGACAGCGTCAGCGCTCCCTGGCCGTTGACCAGGCCGGAGGCGTCCAGCTCCACGTCTCGGAGCAGCCGGATGGTGGCGCCCTCTTCCGCCTGGGCCACCGCCTCCGCCAGGGTGGCATACTGGGTGCCGTCGATATCCGCGGTGTTTTCCGTTTGGACGCCGTCCTCCCCGGCCCCCTCCGTCATGGTCTGGACCTGCCCGGCGGCAGACGCACCAAACATCCCCTCCGCCGCCTGGGCATTGGCCGGCAGCATGGAGGCCAGCAGGCTCAGAGTCAGCAGTCCGGTAACAAGTTCTCGCTTCATGTGTGTAGATTCCTCCCGATTGGTTTGTAGGTATCGGCGCTTTGAAGCGGGCACTCTCCGTCCGGTCCGAAAAGGGGCCTTCCCAGATGTAGAAATTCTGCCAAATCATTGCGGATTCTGTCAAAAAGCCAAGCAGGCAGCGGAAAATCCGGCCTCAAAAGCACGGTTCACATCCTAACACAGCGGGGCAGAGCCACGCAAGGGCTTTCCGGATTTTCCAGATGACTGGAAATACCTGGCACATCAGCCGCATCTATTGGGCCGCAGTGCATCCGGCAAAATATGCTGGAACGATCCGGGCGCCGCGCCAGACATTCCCGGCAGCGCAGAGCCGGCTCCCCAGCTTGGAGGGCTCCGGTGAGCCGGCGGGCGGCAAGGCATGTGAAAGCCCCCGGCGGACCGGAACGTGTCCGGTCCGCCGGGGGCCTGCTCTGCCTGCGAAAGAAGCCGCCGATCAGTCAGTTTCCGGCGGCCTGGGTACCGGCCTGCTCCCGGCGGAAGCGGACCATGCCGGTGCGGTCCAGAGCCACCATCAGGACGGGAATGAACACCAGCTGGAGGATGATGCCGGGAATGGCGTTCACCAGCGCCTCGGTCAGGAAGATCTGCCAGGTGAAAGGCACGCTGGCCACGCCGGTCATCACCACCCGCACCGCAGCCCAGACGATCCGGCCGCCCACCATAGCAGCCAGCAGAGCACGGTACAGGGCCACCACACACTGCCAGCGGGACCGATTGTACAAAAAGCCCGCGATGCCACCGTAAGCCGCCAGCTCAAAGGCCATGGCCACAGCGGCCACCAGCGGCGGCATTCCGAAGAGCGCCATCCGCATCAGCGGGGCCACGAATCCCACCACCGCGCCATACCGCCAGCCGCAGATCAGGCCGCAGAGGAACACGGGCAGGTGCATGGGCAGCAGCATCCCGCCGATCTGGGGGATCTGTCCGGTGAGGAAGGGCAGTACCAGCGCCAGGGCCAGGAACATGGCCGCCAGGACCAGGTTATGGACATTTGTTTTGAAATTGCTGTGTTTCATGGGGTTAAACTCCTTCTCAAAAAGTCTTTTCGCGCCGCCTTCTGGCGCCGCACCAGCCTTCTGGCTTTTTTTACGGAGTCTGCAGGGCTGTGAATACCGGCCTTCTGGCCGGGCGCTTTTCAGGGCTTTCCCCTCATCAGGGGAAAAATTCGGTGGTGTCGATCACCAGCTGGCAGCCCTTCTCCGGGCCGCATTGGCGGATATACCGCTCCTCCAGGGGCATCCACCGGCTCTCATAGGCGGCGAAGTGGGCGCCCTCCCGCCGCTCCAGGCGGCGGCGCTGCTCCTCCGGCGCACAGGTGAGAAACATCCGCAGATCATAGCGGGCCGACAGCAGCGGGTGCTGGGAGTAGCTTCCCTCCACCACAGTGAGGGGCCGGGCCGGAAGCGTTGTCCCCTCCCTCAGCGTGCCGCTCCGGCAGTCATACGGGCGGCAGCGGATCTGCGCTCCGGCCCCTGCCGGCACCAGTACCTCCTGCAGGAAGCGGGCCAGGTCCATATTTCCAGCCGGGATCTGCTCCCAGTTCTCTGCCCGGCGGTCCGGTGGGAGATAATAGTCGTCCATGTGGACCACGTTGCAGGGAAGGAGCCGCCCCATCAGGTCTCCCAGGCCGCTCTTGCCGCTGCCGCAGCGGCCGTCAATGGCCACGACGGCTGGTCTGCCGCTCCGCGCCAGCCGGGCCGCCGCCAGCAGTGCCGGGAAGTACCCGCCGTATGCTGTCCGCAGGACCCGGTAGTGGGGGTCATACGCCTCCCGGTAGGCCGGCGAGTGGTGGACGGGCGGACAGCCCTGACGGCGGTACACCGCCAGCCAGTCCGCCATACCGGGCAGGGGCAGCGCCTCCGCCGCGGTCAGGCATTCCTCCAGGTCCGCCGCCGTCCCGTGGTGCTCCGCCGCCGTCAGAAGCAGCAGATCCGCCAGGAGCGGCGCAGCCAGCGTCCAATCCCCCGTCCCCGACAAATGAACGCGGCACAAACCGTTCCCGATCCGCTCCGGCGGCCGGGCCTCCCGGTCTGCGGGAAGGGCGCTGCACTCCCCCAGCAGCTGCCGGAGGACATCTCCCCGTTCCCCCGCTGCATGGGCTGGACCGAACGTACTCTGATAGGCCAGCTTGGCGCAGTCCTGGGGCTCCATCAGCGGATAGCGGGCCAGGTGCTCCCGCAGGACCGTTTGAAATTCCTCATGCATCTCTTCAGCCCCCCGGCAGCCATGGTATTGCGCATCGGTCATCCGACACGTTTATAGGATAGCACCTGGAGTACACTCAAAGTCAAGAGCAAGCGTGAAAAAATCTGAAATTTTTTCGGATGGTATCCGCACGCGGAGCAGAGTGGGAGTTTGCAGCTGGTTTTGCGCACCCGCCTTTCATCGCGCATGCCGATTCGGGATATGCCCGTTCAAATGCGGAATCCATGCTGTGCAGCCCGCGTTCCACATCCGTTCCCTGTCTGATGCCATGCCGGGGCGCCCGTCCCGCAGTACCTTCTGGGCTGAAAAAGCCTGTGTTCCTTCTGAACACAGGCTTTTCTGCACTCCGGCAAAGCAAGGCAGTACGTCAAGTGGTCACCGCCTCCACAGGAACCCGGAGTACAAAGGGCTGCTCCGGGTCCGTGCAGTCGTTCCCCAGCAGCTCCCGGAGCCCGTCGTCATAGGCCCGACCCCGGGCCAGATTGACGGCTGCCGCCACCGCCGCCCGGGCCTGGTCCTCCGGATTCTGGTCCACCGTCATATAGAGCTTGCCGCTCTCCAGGGCGGCGGCCCCCTCCGCCGTGTGGTCCACGCTGACGATGGGCGCCGCGCCCGGATCCCAGCCGGCGGCCTCCAGCGCCTCGATGACTCCCAGGGCCATTTCATCGTTGTCGCAGATGACGCAGTCAAAGTCCACGCCCTGCTCCAGCAGGGCCGCCATGGCTTGGCGGGCCCGCTCCCGGCTGAAGCCGCAGACCTGGTAATCTGCCGCGGCGATGGGGCAGAAGCCGTCGTCCAGCAGGCTCTGCACGGCGGTGCCGGAGCGGGCATCTGTATTCTCCTGGCCGGGCATCCCCTGGAACAGCAGATAGCGGATATCCGTCCCGTGGTCCGTCTCCCAGAAATACTCCGCCAGGGCGTGCCCCTGGAGGGCGCCGCTCCCGGCCTCGTCCATGCCCACAAACACCATCCGCTCGTTCAGGATCGCCGTCCCCGGCGCCCGGTTCAGCAGCACGACCCCTGCGTCGCCCACGATGTCTGCCACCTTTTCGGAGTCCTCCCCGTCTGCAAGGTTCACCAGCAGGGTCTCCACGCCTTCTGCCAGGGCCTCGTGGACCTGGCGCAGCTGGGTCTCCGGGTCGTTGCCCGCATTATAATACTGCACCGCGTAGCCCTGGGCGGCGGCCTCCGCTTCGATGTCCGCCTTCAGCTCCGACAAAAACGTATCCTCCCTAGACAGCAGCAGGCCCAGAGCCCTCGTCTCCCTGGTCCGGGACTCCACAGCCCCGGCGGCGTCCGCGCCGCAGCCGGTGCCCAGCACTGCCACGGCGGCCAGCAGGGCCACAACTGCGCCGATCTTCTTCCTCCATGTCCGTTTCATCTGGATCTCCTCCCTATTCATCCGTCTTCTGCTTAGGATGCTGGACAAAGTATACAAATATACCTGACGGAATGAAATAGACAAACCTGCGGGGGGAACGGCATGGTTCCCTCCGCAGGTCTTTTTTCCGGACTTTTCTGCGGTCTCACGGCCCGATCCGGAATTTCCGGTACTCCGTGGGCGTGAGGCCGACGTATTTTGAAAAGATGCGTGAGAAGTAGCTGGCGTCCGCGAATCCCACCGCCTCGGAGATGGTCTGGACGCTGTCCTGTGCGTTCACCAGCCGCATCTGAGCCTCCCCGATCCGGCGGCGCAGGACATACTGCTTGAGGCTATATCCCGTCTTCTGCCGGAAGATATGGGACAGATGATAGGGACTCAGATAAAACTGGCGGGCCAGCTGCTCGATGGAGAGGTCCTCCGCATAATGGCGGTCGATGTATCTGGCCACACGGCCGAAGGTGGAGTCCTCCCGGGTGACGAGATCCTCCTTCCGCCCCGCCGCCATCCGCCGGACCAGCTCCAGCGACGCCAGCATCAGGTGCTGGCACAGCTCCTGGAAGCCCGGCTCCCGCTCCGCTGCATACCGGTCCATCAGGCAGAAGAGCTCCTTCAGGTCCGCAAACTGCTCCGGCTGGTGAAACAGGGGGCAGCGGTCCGGGGAAAGCAGGCTGTATGGCGGCAGGTCCGCCAGCGCCAAGTTCCCGATGGCCACGCACAGGGTCTGATACGGCTGGTCTGCCTGGGGGAATTCGTCGTGGAGGGCGCCGCCGCTGCACAGCACCACATCTCCGGCTGCCACCTCGTACCGGCGGAGATCGACGGTGTACCGGCCGCTGCCCTTCAGGATCAGCAGCACCTCCGCCAGGCGCTCGTGGCAGTGCATCAGTGTGGCGTGCTCTCCCTCCGCCCAGTCATAGTGGCAGATGTACGCCGCATAGGGCCGGTCCTGAGGCAGGCGCGCCGCCTCCTGCGGTGTGAACACCACCCGCTGCCGATTCAGTTCCGCCTCTCTCATGCCGCCGTCTCCTCCCCGCTGGAAAGTGCGGAGCATCCGGCCATCCGCCGCTCCCCGCCGTGGGGCCGCAGGAAAGTCCGGTCCCGGCCCTTATGATACCGTTCCCAGCGGGCCGTGTCAAGGGCGGCTCCCGCTCACTCCAGCGCCGCCTTCAGGCGCTCCCACAGCTCCACGGCCTTGAATTTCAGCTGGTAGCCGCCATCCTCCTCCGTCATCAGGCTGACCTGGTCTTCCGTCAGGCCAGCGGCCAGGGCCGTCTCCGGCACGCCCGCGGAGGCAGCGGTGCACAGGGGCGGAAACACCACACACCACCAGTTCTGTCCGACGCCCTCCCCAATCAGAATCCGCAGGGCCAGATACTCCCCGGCTGGAAGAGAGAAGCCGTCATATTCCTTGGTGGGAAAGGCCGTGTCCTCCAGCTCCGCCGTCACGGCGTAGTCATAGCCGTTGGCCCGTACCGTCTCCTCGGCGATGGCCTCCAGTTCCGGCAGGCTCTCCCGCAGGCGAATCTCTGCCTCCGCCCGGTCCGCCGACTGCTCCAGAATCTCCGTGGCTCGCTCCAGCACCGCATCCCGGACCAGGAGCTTCAGTGCCTGGTCCTCCTCCGTATCAGAGTTGGCCAGCACATGGAGCCGCACCACCTTGTCCGCCAGGTCCCGCTGGGTGTTCAGCGCCCAGACGCCGGTCATCAGAAACGCCGCCGCACCCAGCAGCAGGGCCAGTTCCACGATCCGCAGAGTCTTTCGCTCACGCTTTGCAGCTGTTTTCATATCCGTTTTCCGTCCTTTGCTATGTAGCCCCATGGGGCCCGTTTCCCCCATCATGGACGGAAATTCCGGATTTTATTCCATCTTTTCCAATATTTTTACCGGCGCGGCCAGATACGTCTGCCGGTAACGTCCCTCCAGTGCCTCCTTTGCCCGGACCGCCTTCTGCCGGTCATCAAACAGGCCGAACACCGTGGGGCCGGAACCGCTCATGGCCGCGCCCAGAGCACTGTGTCGCAGCAGGGCTTCCTTGATGGAGCGGATCTCCTCCCCTTCCTCCTCCGTCAGCACCCGCTCAAAAACATTTCCAAGGCAGGCGGCCGCGGCGGCCAGATCGCCCCGGGCCAACGCCGCTGCCATGGCCGCCGTATCCGGCCGGGGGCCCAGGTCCGCCCCGTCCAGCCGGGCAAACAGCTCCGGTGTGGGCAGGCCGAAGTCCGGCTTGCACAGTACGATGGCACAGTCCGGCAGAGGCGGCAGGTCCGTCAAGATCTCACCCCGTCCCTCTGCAAGACATGTGCCGCCCCGGACGCAGAAGGGCACATCGCTGCCCACTGCCAGCCCGATCTCCTCCAGCGCCTGCCGCGGCAGATCCGGGGCGTACAGGGTCCGCAGGCACCGCAGCACCGCCGCCACATCCGCACTGCCGCCCCCAAGCCCCGCATAAGCCGGGACCCGCTTGGCAAGGCGTACCTCCAGCCCCGGCACCGGGCGGCCCAGCCTGTGGAAAAAGGCATCCGCCGCCCGCTGCTCCAAAGTGACCTTCCCCGCCGGAAGGGAGATGCCCTCTGTCAGCAGGGAAAAGCCGCCCGCCGCCTCTGCCACCGTCACGGTGTCCCCCAGGGACACGGCCTGCATCACCATCCGCATGTCGTGATAGCCGTCTGTACGCCGCCCCAGAATATCCAGAGTCAGGTTGATCTTGGCCGGGGCCTCCAGCGTCAAAGTCTTCATCGCACCACCTCCCGCGGGCCTCCGCCCGCTGTCTGGGTCCAGTATAGCACATCCCTCCCCAAGTAGAAACAACGAATCGCCCGCAACCGGACGGTTGCGGAAAGTTGGTGGACGCAACCGGAAAAACCTGCTATGCTGAGAGCAGCGGAGCGGGAGGCGGTGCGTCATGGACATGAGCAAGGCGATTCGGGAAGGCCGGGATCGCTTGGGCATGAGCCAGGAGGCTCTGGCGGAGCGGCTGGGCGTGAGCCGGCAGGCGGTATCCAAGTGGGAGATGGGAACCTCTGTTCCCTCTCCGGAAAATCGGCGGGCGCTCTCGGAGATTTTGGGGACAGACCTTCAAGTGGAAAGAGAAACAGCGCCGCCCGTCCCTCTGCGGCGGTGGAAGCGGCTGACGCTGGCGGCAGGGCTCCTCTGCCTGGCGCTACTGGCGGCGCTGGGCTGGATCCTTTACAGCGCGCATCAGGACGGCTGGCCGCCGCCGGAGGATCCGCAGATTACAGGCGTCTATTTCTATGATGCGGCCGGGCAGGAGATCGCCAAAAGCGACTTCGGCTGGTATCTGTTTCCGCCAGACAGCACCGTGAACGTGGCGGTCACCTTTCAGGACGGCCGGGAGCACACGGTGGATCAGGTGGTTTTGTTTCTGTATCCCACCGGCACCGGAGTGGCCGAGGAGCGGCAGCAGATCGGCGTCCGGCGGATCCGGGACGGCCGGACCTTCGCCCTGTTCCGCTGGCAGATCCCCGCCAGCCTTTATTCTCATTTGGAAGTGCAGCTGGAGTGCGGGGATGGTCAAACAATCTCCGTCTCTCAGTGGAACGTGATCGACCGGGATTCTGCCTTTTGAACGAATGCCCGGCGTCATGTAAAATTTCACAAATCTTCTTTCTTTTTTAACACAATGCGGTGCATTTATACGCAGCACAGAGGGGGTGGAATGAATTGTTTGGGCAATCCCCCCAACAGCACCAGAAAGGAGCATCGTATGCTGGACATCCTGTTTTTGAGCAGAAGCTCATTGCTGTACGCAGTCCTGCTCCTGTCGGCCATCACAATTCTGTCCCTCGCCCTGCCCTGTTTCGCGTATGAAGCTACCCAGAAGTTCCGGAGGCGGAGGAGCCTGTTCTAAAAAGACGCTCTCCCCAAAAGCCGCGGCGGTCCCGCGGCTTTTGCCAGGTTTCAGAAGAAACAGCGCCGCAGGCAAAAGCCTGCGGCGCTGTCTGTATCTGTGGAAACGACTTCTTACTTGATCTTCCGGGCCTCCACATAGTACCGCTTATCCTGGGCGTGGCCCATGGAGAAGGTCTTGCGGGGCAGGACGCCGTCGGCCATGACGGTCTTGAACAGCTGCTCCTTGCCCATAGCCGGGAGCTTGAAGCCGATGTTGCCGGACTTGCTGCCCAACTCGTCCGTCACTTCGTCGCCATGGATGTAGTCCACTTCGCCGCCGTGCTCCTTGAGATAGGCGTCCAGGAAGGTCTGGAGCGTGCCCACCGCCAGCTGCATCCTGGGATTGGGCACCGTGATGGTACCGGTATGCCCTGCATAGGTGTAGGCGATGGTGTGGCCCTCGCCCTCCCCTTCGTGGGCGCCGGGATAGGCGGCCTTCATCGCCTCCAGCACCTGTTCGGGCTCCACGCCGAAGAGGACACGGTGGATCGGCTCGAACTGGAGGGCGTCGTCGTGATTATTCACCACTTCCACCAGAGCATAGCGGGCGGGCAAATCGGCCCACTGGTCCTCCGGCGTGACCTTCTTCAGGTTCTCATAGCACTGCTTGGCTGTTGCCAGAGAGTGGTTGCCGTCGCCCACCGCGAACAGCAGAGGTGCCGCGTCCTTCAGGCCGTACTTTTTCTCCATGGCCTCCGGCGTGCACATAGCCGCCAGGGCGTCCGCCACGGCGTCCATCTGGGCGTCCGTCAGCTTCCAGCCCTTCAGGTGCCCGCCGCCCTGCTGCAGGTCAAAGTCATACAGCTGCTCCATCTCCCCGCTGGCGGCGGTCAGGGGCTCAATAACCGTGCGGTCCGGGTCGTCGATCAGCAGCATCACGTGGGGCAGCTCAACGGGGGCGTCCTGCCGTACCCGTACCCGGGGTGGGATGCGGGAGAGCACCGTCCCCTCCGTGGCCCGGATCAGGGCGCCGGAGCCGGGGGTGAAGTCATACTGGTCCAAATCCACCATGCCGATGAGGCCGTGGCGCACCTTGCCGTCGGACTGCGTGCGCTCAATATAGAACAGGGACCCCGGCAGGGTCTGAAAGACGCCCTCCGCCAGATAGCGGTTCATAGCGCCGTTGATGTCCGCGATATGGGCGTCCACATCCGGGTCGTTCAGCTTGGCCTCCGGCAGGATCAGCCGGAGGGTGGAAGGCGCGTCCCCCACAGTCTCCTCCACCGCCTGCCAATACTCCGGCTGGGAGGTGAACTGGTCGCAGGCCACCACGGCCCACTTGGTCATGTCCGCATCCTTGGGCAGCAGGATATCCGCCGGGTAAAAGCCCAGCTTCTGGAATTTCTCGTTCATGTCGCGTCCCCTTTCTTTCCGGAAAACTCTTACAGCGCCGCCTTGATGGCCGCCAGCAGGTCGTCAAACTCCTCAAAGGCCGGAATCTCCGGGTGGTCGGCTTTGATCTGCTCCGTGCTCTTGAAGAGGAAGCCTGCCTTGCTGGCCTGGATCATCCCCAAATCGTTGAAGCTGTCGCCGCTGGCGATGGTGTCATAGCCGATGGACTGCAGGGCCTTCACCGTGGTGAGCTTGGACTTCTCACAGCGCATCTTGTAGCCGGTGATCTCGCCGTTCTCCGCCACCTCCAGGGAGTTGCAGAAGATGGTGGGCCAGCCCAGCTTTTCCATCAGAGGCTTGGCGAATTCCTCAAAGGTATCGCTCAGAATAATCACCTGGGTGGTGGCCCGCAGCTCGTCCAAAAACGCCTTGGCGCCGGGCAGCGGATCAATCTTGGCGATGGTGTCCTGGATCTCCTTGAGCCCCAGGCCGTGCTCCTTCAAGATGCCCAGCCGCCAGGTCATCAGCTTGTCGTAATCCGGCTCATCCCGGGTGGTGCGCCGCAGCTCCGGAATGCCGCTGGCCTCTGAAAATGCGATCCAGATCTCCGGCACCAGGACGCCCTCCATATCCAAGCATACAATATTCATACTGTCTCCCCTTATCAATCGGTCTGCGCGGCTTCGCCGCGGGCGAGATCGGATCCCGCTGTTTCGATTATACAATCCCTATCTTTCCTTTGCAATGCGATTTGCAAATTTTGTCCAGGCTGGAAATTTTCCCCATCCGCATAGTTCCCGCCCCGTTGGATACACTAACGCCAAATCCCTGCTGGAAGGCATAAAGGAGGTTTTTCGCATGGTGATTGATAAGATCGCATTGGCACTGGCTATCATCGGCGCCCTGAACTGGGGCGGGATCGGCCTGTTCGGCTTTGATACGGTGGCTTTCCTCTGCGGCGGCCAGATGGCCATTCTCTCCCGCATCATCTACGCCCTGGTGGGCCTGGCGGGCCTGTGGTGCATCACGCTGTTGTTCCGCTCCTCCGACGAGGAGACGGGCCACGCCCGCCACACCGCCTGACGGCGGATACAGCGCGCTTTTCAAAATACGGGGAGCCGACCAAAAGGCCGGCTCCCCGTATTTGCGGTTCTCAGTCACCGGAGCAGATCAGCCGCGGTCCTTGTCTCCGCCGTGCTCCCCTTCTTTCAGGTATTTCTGGTCCCTGGCCAGAAGCTCTGCGGAGACGATATCCAGCTGCTCCATCTTCTCATAGTGGTCTGCCAGATTGCTGTCCGCCGCGCTGGCCGGCTGTCCGTCGTGCCGGAATACCAGCTTCAGCAGGATGGGTGTGAGGATCGTGCCGCCCACCACGGTGATGATGACCGGTGCCATCAGGGTCCCGGACAGCACTCCCAGCTCCAGGCCCCGGTTGGCTACGATCAGCGCCACCTCGCCGCGGCAGACCATGCCCACGCCCACCTGCAGGCTCTCCTTGCCAGTGAAATGACAGAGCTTTGCGCCCAGGCCGCAGCCGACGATCTTGGTGGCCACAGAAATCAGCAGCAGGAGAATGGAGAACAGCACCAGGCTGCCGGTCATGCCGTCCACCTTCGCCTTGATGCCCACGCTGGCGAAGAACACCGGCGTCAGCAGCAGGAAGCTCAACGGCTCGAACTTGGATTGGATATAGGAGGACTTGGGGGTGCAGGAGATCACCAGGCCCGCCACATAGGCGCCGGTGATGTCCGCCACGCCGAAGAACTCCTCCGCGCAGTAAGCCATCAGAAGGCACAGCACAAAGGCCAGCACCGGATAGCGGCGCCGCTCCCGGCCGGGCCACAGGGCCATCAGCCAGCAGAAGAACTTGTGGGCGAGGAAGGAGACCACAGCGGAGAACACGAAGAACAGCACGATCTTCAGCAGCACCAGGGCGATGCTGTCCTGTCCGCCGGACAGGCTACTGACGATGGTCAGGGCAATCAGGCCCAGCACGTCGTCGATCAGAGCCGCCGCCAGAATGGTGTTGCCCACCTTGGTATCCAGCTTGCCGATCTCCTTCAGTGTCTCCACTGTGATGCTGACGGAAGTTGCAGTAAGGATGGTGCCGATGAACACATCCTCCAAAAATCCGCTGGTCTCAATCATGCCGGTCCGGTCTGCGAGCATCGCCAGACCTGTGCCCAGCACCAGTGGGACGATCACGCCCAGCAGGGCCACCAGGAAGCCCGCCTTGCCGCTGTGCTTCAGCTCCTGGATATCGGTGCCCATGCCGGCGGAGAACATCAGTACGATCACGCCCAACTCGCTGAGCTGGGTGAGGAACTCCGTTTCTGATAGTACGTTCAGCATAGCCGGGCCCAGAATCAGTCCGGCCACCAGCGCGCCAACCACCTGTGGCATCTGGATGCGTTTCGTCAGGATGCCCAGCACCTTGGTGCTCAACAGGATCAGCGCCAGGTCCATGAGATAATGATACGTCATTGCCTCTCACTCGCTTTCTGAGGTCTGAATACTGATTGCCTCCCGTTTTCAGGAGAGCTTTATTGTAAACCTTTGCTCCCGTTTTGCAAGAGCCATTCTGCACAAAAAAGATTCCTGTTTTTGGATATTTTGAAAGAAAAAGAAGCTGCTTGACCAACAAGCAGCTTCTTTTTAACAACTTTTTTATGACAATTGAAGTTTCTTCACAAGCCCCTCCTCCGGCGCCACGTTCACGGTACGGCAGGTGGAGTAGATCACCATGCCGGGCCGGGCACCGGCGGGCTTCTTCACGTTCTTCACCGGTGTGTAGTCCACGGGGACGTTGGCACCCTCCCGGGCCTGGGAGAACCAGGCCGCCAGCTTGGCCGCCTCCACGATGGTGTCATCGTCCACCTCACGGCCGCCTGTGCAGAGGATCACGTGGGAACCGTGGATCTTCTGGGTATGGAGCCAGATGTCCCGGTGGTCCGCGCTGCGGGTCAGCTTGTCGTTCTGGCGGTTGTTCCGCCCCACCAGCACCCGGAAGCCGGAGGTGGTGCGGAACTCCAGAGGCTTTGCAGGCCGGTTCTGTTCCTTTTTTCCCTGTCGGCGGAGGAAGCCCGCGTCCCGCAGCTCGCCGCGGATGTCCAAAAAGTCCTGTTCCGTCTCTGCCCGGCTCAACTCCTCCAGCACACTCTCCAGATAGTCCAGGTCCCGGCGGGCAAGGGCCATCTGCTCCGCCAGATACTTCTCCGCCGTCTTGGCCTTGGTGTAGCGCTTGTAGTATTTGGCGGCGTTTTGCTGGGGCGTCAGCAGCGGGTCCAGGGGAATGGCGACAGGGCGGCACTCCGGGTCATAGAAATTCTCCGTCTCCAATCTGGCCGCCCCCCGCTCCATGCGGTAGAGGTTGGCGGTGATCAGGTCGCCGTAGATCCGCAGCTGGTCCCGGTTCTGTGTGGCGGCGTAGTCCTTCTCCTGCATGGCCAGTTTCCGCCGGATGCGGTCCCGTGCCGTGGTGGCAGTCCGCAGCAGGTCCGCCCCCCGCTGACGCACCCGCTCCTGCTGCTCCCGCAGGGCGTAGAAGTCATCCATCAGGGTAGAGAACGTGTCATACCGGACGGTCTCCATAGCAGGGCCGTACTGGGCGATGGGGCAGTAGGTGAAATCTGCCATCTTCCCATCTTTTTTCAGGCAGATTGGTGTAAAGTGATTTTCCTGTATAGCTCTGATGAGCCCGGACAATTCCTTCCAGAGGCGGTCCTCTCCCACCGCTCCCAGGTCAAAGAGATGGGCATCCGTCTCCCCTGCGGAGCGGAAGGCCAGTTCCCGGGCGATCAGGGGGGAGATGCCGAAGTAGTGGTCCAGCAGAAAGGCGTCCACACTCCGCTCCGGGTTTGCGGCGGAGATCTTCTCTCGGAAGCCGTTCTCCGTCTCCTCCGTCACCGGCAGGCGGCCTACGGAGGCAGGCGGCTCATAATACAGCCCCGGCAGCACCTGCCGGGCAGCAGACATGTCCGCGTCCACCCGACGGAGGCAGTCGATGATCCGGCCCTCCCCATCCAGTAGGATCAGGTTGGACCGGCGGCCCATGGCCTCCAGCACCAGGGTCCGCCGCCCCGGCTGACCGAAGTCGTCAGTAACGTCCAGCTCCAGCCGTACCAGCCGCTCCAGGGGCGGCTGGGTGACCGCAGCCACCCGTCCCCCAACCAGATGCTTGCGCAGCAGCATACAGAACATGGGGGGCTCCGCCGGGTTGTCCCTTGTCAGGGCGGTCAGCTGGATGCGGGGAGTGTTGGCCCCGGCGTTCAGCAGCAGCCGCTTATTCCCCCGCAGCAGCAGGATCACCTGGTCCCGGGCGGGCTGCTGGACCTTATCGATCCGCAGGCCCAGCAGCTCCGGTCGCAGCTCCTCCGCCACCGCCTGCATACAGATTCCATCCAATGGCATGGTCTTACTCCTCCATCATCGCGCGGAAAAGCGCATTGATCCGGTCCCGCCGGCCCTTCAGATACAGCCAGCCCAACAGGGCCTCCAGGGCCGTGGCCTCGCCGTACTGGGCCCGGGTGGCATGGCCGGGTACCGACTTCACGTGAGCGTTCCGCCCGCGGCGGAACACAGCGGCCTCCTCCTCCGTCAAAAGGGGCAGGATCCGCTCCGCCTTCTCCGCCTGGCTCTCCGCCCGCACCAGGGCAATGGTGGCCTGGTGCAGCCCCCTTCCCGTGGCCTTGCCATGGGCACAGAGCCAGGTGCGCACCAGCACCTCGAACACGGCGTCCCCCATGTGGGCCAGGCCGATGGAACTGATAGCGCGCAGTTGGTCGTCGGTGAGATTCGGTTCAAAATAGTTTTCCATAAAGGACTCCTTGGGGAACAGAAATTTTCATACCAGAATATTTTACCACACTTCCCCCGGTTTGTCACCTGGGATGCAATGTTGTCTTTTCCGCAGACGCAGCTGGAACTGCGGCCTTCTCCGCTTCTCTTCCGGCCGTATGGCCGCATGATCGTATATTGAAAAAATACTGGAATCTGTTGTAGGATTTGCCGAAAAAAACGTAGTGTACAAAGTGAAACCGGAAAGGAGGTGGAGCAACCATGGATGAGGAACAGATCATCACACTGTTCTTTGCACGTTCCGAACAGGCTATCGAGGCATTGGACGCGAAATATGGAAAACTATTCCACAGTCTCTCCTATCACATCGTGAATGACAGGCAGGACGCAGATGAGTGCGTCAATGATGCGTACCTGGGGGCATGGAATGCCATTCCCCCGGCAAAACCGGACTCTCTGCTGCCCTATATGGCGCGGATCGTCCGCAACATTTCCCTGAAGTGCTATTGGAAAAAGGGCGCTGCCAAGCGAAACAGTCCTTACACCCTTGCTTTGCAGGAAGTCGAGGAGTGTCTTCCAGACCGAAAGAGCGCCGAGGAAGAGGTGGAGGCAAGGGAGCTCGCCCGCGTCATTGCGTGCTTTTTGGATACGCTGTCCGCAGAGAACCGCGTAATCTTCATGCGGCGCTACTGGTTTTCTGACAGCTGCCGGGACATCGCCGGGCTTGTCGGGCTGAGCGAAAAAAATATCTCCGTCCGGCTGACCCGGATCCGAAGGAAGCTGAAACAATATCTGGCAGAAAGAGAGGCGTTTTTATGAATGCAAAGAAGTTTTCTGATGCTCTGAGTGCGCTCGACGGCAGGTATGTGGAAGAGGCCGCCCGGTACAGGCGAAAGCACGGGCAGTCCTTTTGGGTCCGGTGGGGCGCCGCGGCGGCCTGCCTGTGCCTGCTGGCCGCCGGCGGGGCACTGCTGATTCAGGGCAGAGGGCGCGCTGCCCCGGATCCTCAGCAGGTTCAAATCCCGAATCCCATCCTCACAGTCGCGTCCGCCGCAGAGATGGAAGCATATCTGGACTTCAAGGTCCCTGTGCTGGAGAAAGAGGTGGAGGCGTACTCCGTGTTCATCTCAGATGGGTACCCCACCATGGGACAGGTGGACTATGCGGACGGCTCCCAGTTTCGTATCCAGTATGGGAGTGGAGACATCAGCGGAATCTACGGCGGCACACTGGAGGAGAGCAGAGAGATTGCGGGCGTCAGCGTCGCATACTACCAATACGATAGTATGTCGTATGCCATCTGGGAAGTGAACGGCTTTGCCTGCAGCTATTTGTACACCAATGGCGGTGATGCTGAGGTGGATCTGTTGATCCAGCAGGGGCCATAAGTCCTCCGGGAAATGATACGAGAATGGGGCCGCAACCGGGCGCGGCCCCATTCTTGCGTTTTTTCCCTACCGCAGCAGCGGCAGGCTTCCGGTCAGCCGGTCCACCTGATGCCGGGGGCCCAAAAGGGCCATGCCCAGGTATCGCAGCTCCCCCGGCCCGGTGCGGGCCATTTTTTCGATGAACTCGCCGTAGGTACGGCAGCTCTGGGCCAGATCTGTGAAGTCCACAGCCGCCACATCTGCAAATTCCAGCTCGGCCAGCTGCCGCCGCAGGGTCTGAAAAGTCTCCGGCCTGCCGGAGAGCACCGGCACCGGCGTGCGGATGATCCCGGGGTGAATGGCTCCGGCAGCGTCGGTCACGTCCTCCCCTACCAGTTCCGGCCGCAGCCGGCCCCATGTGATGCCCAGGATGGCCGCTGTGTTGGCAGCGAGGCCCCGGGGCATGGCCTCATCAATCACCAGGACGCATTTGTCCAGTTCCTGTTTCATGGTGTGTTCCCTCTTTCCAATGGAGTTTGCCTTCAGAGAGAAGCAGCCCGATCAGGGTCAGTACCGTACCGGCTCCGGTCATCCAGGTGAAGGGTTCCCGCAGGATCAGCACGGAGGCCGCCACTGTGATCACCGGCACCAGATAGATGTACACGCTGGTTTTCACCGCCCCCAGTGCCTTCACCGCGAAGTTCCAGGTGACGAAGCACAGGGCCGAGGCCCCCAGCCCCAGAAACAGCAGATTCCCCAGGTTCACCGGGGCTGTGAGTCGCGTGAGCTCCAGCCGGACGCCAGAGACCATCAGCGCCGGCAGCATGAATGCCAGCCCGTAGAAAAAGGTTCGCCGCGTGGTCAGGACAGTGGGATGGCCCAGGGCGCTGATCTTCCGGGACAAGAGGGCGTAACAGGCCCACACGAAGGCGGCCAGCAGCGCCAGCAAATCCCCCCGGAGGTCCAGCTCCAGGGCAGAGCCGTTGAAGCTGATAAGGCAGATCCCCGCCATGGCCACCGCAAAGCCTGCGAAAAATGTGGGCCGCAGCCGCTCCTCGCCCCGCATCAGAAAATGGGTCAGCAGGGCGGTGAAGCAGGGAGACACGGAGATGATGACCCCCACGTTGGAGGCCATGGTGTACGTCAGGGCGATGTTCTCCAGCAGGTAGTACAGGCACACGCCGCACAGCCCCGCCAGGGCAAACAATCCCTCCTGCCGCCGTGTGACGCCCTGCAGGCGGCGAGGACAGACTGCCAGCAGCGCCAGAAAGCCCATCATGAACCGGATAAACAAGATCTCCACCGGCTGGAAATCCACCAGCAGCACCTTGGTGGAGATGAAGGTGGTCCCCCAGATCACAATGGTCAGCAGGGCCGCCAGGTGGCCCCGTGCAGGATTCGTCTCCACGGCTGTGTCATCCTCTCTCCCATTCCTGCCGGAACAGCTCCCGGCAGGCCCCCGGCGTCAGGCCGGTGAAGGCAGTGAAATAGTTGGTGAAATGGCTCTGATCGGAAAAGCCTGTCTCCACGGCGGCCTCTGCAGAGGAGACACCCCGTTCCAGCAGGCGCCGTGCCTCGCTGATCCGCACCGCCATCAGATAGCGGTAGGGCGTGACGCCCTTGGCCTTGGCAAAGGCCCGGACCAGGGCGGATTTGCTCAGTCCCGCCTGAAGGCTGAGCTCCTCCAGCGTGATATGCCGGGCATAGTGGCTCCGGATGAACGCACAGGTCCGCTCCACCTCCACCCGGCAGGCAGAAACCGTTTCCACCATCCCGGCGTACCCCGGCAGCAGGAGGCCCCAGGCCAGCAGCAGCGCCTCCTCCCTCCGGAGCTCCGGCTCCTCCCCCAGCACCGCCCGGTGCAGGGCCCGGAGGCGGCCTGCCAGTTCTCCGTCCCGAACCACGGCCACGGAAAAGCCGGGCATTGCCCGGCTGCCCATGATCTCCTCCGCCAGGGCCAGCATGGTGCTGCGTGGGATATTCAGTCCCCGGTAGTCCAGAGCCCCGTCCGCCTGGATGCAGGCATGGCTGTCTCCCGGGTTGAACAGCAGCACGTCTCCCGGGCCGATGACCTGCCGTTGGCGGCCGCAGGTGAGGGTCCGGGTCCCCCGCTCCACCACGCCGATCACATAATGGTCGTGAAAGTGGCTGGGAAAGGGCCTGTCCACCGCCCGGAGGCTGTACGCCTCCAGCCCCAGAGCCTGGTCATATCGGGCGGTCCGCGCCGCTTGTCTCATGGTTCTTCCCTCCTGTCGGCACCAGCCAGCATACCACCTGAGCGGAGCCGCCGTCTTGTAACATATCCGCGTTTTCCCCCGTCAGGCGTAATGGTAACGCCGCCGCATCAGCACCAGCAGCACCACCGAGAGCACCACCCCCAGCAGTTCCGCCGCTGCCACGGACCACCAGACGCCATCCACGCCGAAGAACACCGGCATCACCAGCACCAGTCCACCCCGCAGCAGCAGCGTGCGGGTGAAGGCGATCAGGGCCGACAGGGCGCCGTTGCACAGGGCCGTGAAGAAGGCGGATGCGTAGATATTCAGCCCGCAGAAGAGGTAGCACAGGGCAAAGATCCGGAAGCCGTGGGTGGTCAGCTCCAGCAAGTCCGGAGAGTACCCCACGAAGGCAGCAGACAGGGGCCGGCTTAAGAGCTCCGACGCCGCCACCATCGCCACGGAGGTAGCGGCGATGATGACGCCACTGCGGCGGAAGATGTTCTTCAGCTCATCATAGTTCTCCGCCCCGTAGTGATAGCTGACGATGGGGGCGCTGCCCATGGAGAACCCCAGAAAGGCAGCCACAAACACGAAATCCACGTACATCATCACCGAGTGGGCCGCCACGCCCGGCTCTCCCAGAAGGTCCATCAGCCGGATGTTGTAGAGGATGCCCACCACGGAGGCGGAGATGTTGCTCATCAGCTCCGAGGAGCCGTTGATACAGGCGTGAAGCAGTTCCCGGCCGTAAAAGTTCGTCCGCACCAGCCGCAGGCCCTCTCTTCTGGGAAGCAGGAAGTACACCACCGGGATGACACCGCCCACGCAGTAGCCCAGCACTGTGGCCCATGCGGCACCGGTGACACCCATGCCCAGCAGGGCGATGAACACGTAGTCAAAGGTGATGTTGGTGGCTCCGGCAGCCAGGGAGAGCAGTAACCCCAGCTTGGGTTTCTCCGCCACGGAAAAGAAACTCTGAAAGGCGCTCTGGAGCATGAACACGGCACTGCCGGCCAGCAGGATCCGGCCGTAGGCGATGCAGTCTTCCAGCAGCAGGTCGCTAGCCCCGGCAAAACGCATGATGGGTTCGATGAAGGCGATGGTCACAATGGAGAGCACCACGCCCAGCCCCGCCACGCACCAGATGAAGAGCGTGAAATATCGGGAGGCCAGCTCCGGCTTCCCCTCCCCCAGCGTGCGGGCCACGATGGCGCTGCCGCCGGTGCCCAGCATGAAGCCGAAGGCGCCGATGATCATAGTGATGGGGAAGGCGATATTCACCGCCGACAGGGCCAGGTCCCCCACCAAGTTGGATACGAACAGTCCGTCTACCACGCTGTACAGAGAGGTGAAGATAATCATAACGATGGTCGGCAGTGTGTAACGCAGCAGCCGTCCGTAGGTGAAATGGTCAGAAAGTTTGATCTGCATACATCAGTCTCCTATCGCAGCGGTCTGTAAAAAAGCTTCCGTCTCCGCCCGAAAGGCATCCAGCAGCTTCTGGCTCAATGCCACAAGCGCCGACCGCTCCTCCTCGGTCAGGCGGGCGGCCGCGGCGCTCTCTACGCCGAACACGCGGTCCACAGTGCGGCGGAGGAATGCCTCGCCCGCCTCTGTCAGACAGACCCGCTTGTTTTTCAGATTGCCGTCCGCCGCCTCCAAGCGGAGGACTCCCTCCTCCACCAGCTTTTTCAGGGCGGAATTCACCGTCTGCTTGGGTAGGGACAGCTGCTCGCTCAACTGGGTCTGGGTCAGGGGCGCCTCCTCCGACCGCAGGGTGTACAGCAGCCAGAAGGCGCAGTCCGGCAGGCCGCAGGCCCGGGCCAGACGGTGGTACAGCAGGGTATTCTCATTGTAGATTCGGTCATTGGATTTCCAGAAAGCATCCAGAACTTCCTGTCCCATCGAATCCCTCCCGTCTTATTTTGTCCGATTTCGGACTATTCGATTATACAGAAACCGCTCCTTTTTGTCAAGGGCTCCCCTGCGCGGCGCGTTTCGTCAAAATATCCCTTGTGTTTTTTCCAAAAATCGCATATCTTAAAAAGGCGAGAGGAGGCGTTTTATGGATTCGGACAAGCTGTTGAATCTAGCCACATCGCTGGGCTGCCTGCTGGCAGAGAGCGGCGCGGAAATCTCCCGTGTGGAGGAGTCCGTCTACCGGCTGCTGCAGGCCTACCAAGGCAAGGACGCCCAGGTGTTTGCCATCCCCAGCTGTTTGATTGTCAGTTTGATGGCGGAGGATGGCCGTCCGGTGACCCGGATGCGCCGGATCAGTGCCCACGGCACGGATCTGGAGCTACTGGAGAGCTGCAACGCTTTATGCCGCCAGCTCTGCCGTACCGTACCGCCCCTGGACGAGGCCCGGGCCATGGTGGACCGCCTCCCTGCCTCCTGCCGCCGCCACCGCCCCGCCACGGTGCTGCTGGGCTACGGTATCGCCCCCGCTTTCTTCTGTCCCCTGTTCGGCGGCGGGTTTTGGGACAGCTTGAGCGCCTTCTTCTGCGGTCTGGTGGTGGGCACCTGCCTGCTCTTTGGCGGCAGATGGCTGGGCAGCAACAGCTTTCTGCGGACGCTGGTATGCAGCGGCATCGCCTCCCTGCTGTCTCTTCTGCTGGTGCGGGCGGGCCTGGGGAATAATGTGGACCTGGTGACCATCGGCGTCCTGATGCTGCTGGTGCCCGGCGTGGCCCTGACCAACGCCATGCGGGAGATCGTGGCCGGCGACACCTACTCCGGACTCAGCCGGACGGCGGAGGCTATTCTGATCGCCACGGGTATCGCTCTGGGGGCCGCTGTGGGCCTGGGCATCGGGTATATTCTGTAAAGGGGATCTACTTTTATGGATATCTGGTCTCAATATGTTCTGCCCTGCCTGTGTGCTTTCGCCGGCTGTATCGGATTCACTCTGGTGTTCAATATCCATGGCCCCGGCAAGCTGATTGCCTGCTGTGGCGGCGCTCTGGGATGGCTGGTGTATCTGCTGGCCGGCAAGACCATCCTGGCAGGCTTTTTCGCCGCCATGGCCATCAGTCTGTTCTCAGAAGTCATGGCACGTATCCGCCGCTGCCCCGTCACCGGCTATCAGCTGGTGGCCCTGCTGCCCCTGGTGCCCGGCGGCGGCATCTACTACGCCATGGGCTACTGTCTGGAGGGCGACACAGAGCAATTCCTCAGCGCCCTGCTGGGCACTCTGGGCATGGCGGCCGCCCTGGCGGTTGGGGTCATCCTGGCCTCCTCCCTGTTCCGGGCAGTGTTCCCGCGCCTGGCTCGCGTCCCGAAGCGCATGCCCTCCGGCAGGCAGAACCCATAAATGATTTTTTCAGCAGCCCGGCGGAACACGCCGGACTGCTTTTCTCCGCCTTGCACCGCCGGACAGAAGAGATTATAATGGAATCGACTTGATTCGACAGAGGAGGACTTCCATGTACATTGCCGACCTCCACATCCACTCCCGCTTTTCCCGGGCCACCAGTAAGGACGGAGATCTCCCCCACCTGGACTGGTGGGCCCGGCGAAAGGGCATCCGAATGGTGGGCACCGGGGACTTCACCCACCCCGCTTGGCGCGCCGAGCTGCGGGAGCAGCTGGTGCCCGCCGGAGAGGGCGTCTATACCCTGCGCCAGGATTTGCGCCTGCCGGATGTCGCCCCGGGCGAGGCGCCCCGGTTCGTTATCACCGGGGAGATCAGCTGCATCTACAAGCGCCACGGCAGAACCCGGAAAGTCCACAACCTGATCCTGCTGCCCTCTCTGGAGGCGGCGGACGAGCTCTCCGCCCGGCTGGAGGCCATCGGCAACATCCACTCCGACGGACGGCCCATTCTGGGGCTGGACAGCCGGGACCTGCTGGAGCTGACCCTGGACACCTGCCCGGACGCGGAATTCATCCCCGCTCACATCTGGACGCCCCACTTCGCTCTGTTTGGCGCCTTCTCCGGCTTCGATACCATGGAGGAGTGCTTCGGGGATCTGACCGGCCACATCCACGCGGTGGAGACGGGCCTCTCCTCTGATCCGCCCATGAACTGGCGGGTCTCTGCCCTGGACGGACTCACCCTGGTCTCCCACTCCGACGCCCATTCCCCCTCCAAGCTGGGCCGGGAGGCGGATCTTCTGGACACCGGCCTCACCTACCCGGAGCTGGTCCGGGCCATCCGCACCGGAGAGGGATTCCAGGGCACGGTGGAGTTCTTCCCCGAGGAGGGCAAGTACCACCTGGATGGCCACCGGAACTGCGGCGTCTGCCTGACCCCGGCGGAGACAGCGGCGCTGGGCGGCGTCTGCCCCGTTTGCGGGAAGAAACTGACCATCGGCGTGGAGCACCGGGTGGAGGCCCTGGCGGACCGTCCTGCAGGGTTTCGTCCCGAGGGTGCCAAACCCTTTGAGAGTTTGGCGCCCCTGCCGGAGGTGATCGCCGCCTCCACCGGAGTCTCCGCCGCTGGGAAGAATACCCAGGCGCTGTACGAGCAGATGCTCCATGCCCTGGGGCCGGAGTTCTCCATCCTGCGGGAGGTGCCTGTGGAGGACATCGCCCACACGGCCGGCCCCTGCGTGGCGGAGGGCATCCGCCGCCTGCGGGCCGGGCAGGTGGAGCGCCGGGCGGGCTTTGACGGGGAGTACGGCGTCATCTCCCTGCTGACCCCCGGTGAGATCGCCCGGTTCAGCGGGCAGATCTCTCTGTTTGGCCTGGACCTGCCTGTGCGCAAATCCAAGCCCCGCCGGGAGCTGCAGCGCGTTTTGGCGCCGGAAGCGGCCCCGGCTGCTCCCCAGCCGGAGGCGCTGAATCCCCCGCAGCTGGAGGCCGTCACCTCCACCGCGCCGGTAACCGCTGTGACGGCGGGCCCCGGCACCGGCAAGACCCGCACCCTGGTGGCCCGGATCGCCTGGCTGGTGGAGGAGCGGGGCGTCCGCCCCGGGGAGATTACCGCCGTCACTTTCACCAATCAAGCGGCGGCGGAGATGCGCGCCCGGCTGGAACAGCGTCTGGGCGGCAAGCGGGCGGTGGCGGCCATGACCATCGGCACCTTCCACGCCATCTGTCTGAAACTGCTTGGCGACGTGCGGCTCATCAGCCCCGGCGAGGCCCTGACCATCGCGGAGCAGGTGCTGCGGGAGTCCGGCCGAAAGGGCGGCGGAAAAACGCTGCTCCAGTCTGTCTCCCGGGTGAAAAACGGCGTGTCCCCGGAGGATACCGGTCTGGACGCGGAGCTGTACGACGCCTATCAGGCCCGGCTGCGAGACCTGGGCGCCCTGGACTTCGACGACCTGCTGACCGAAGGACTGAAGCGGGATGTCACCGGCCTGCGGTGCTTCCGTCATGTGCTGGTGGACGAGTTTCAGGATATCAACGATATCCAATACCGGCTGGTCCGGTCCTGGAGCCGGAGCGGGGAGCTGTTCGTCATCGGCGACCCGGACCAGTCCATCTACGGCTTCCGGGGCGCCGACTGCCGGTGCCTCCAGCGGCTTCAAGAGGAGCATCCTGGTGTAAAGGAAATTCACCTAACAGAAAATTACCGCTCTGCTCCGGCCATTCTGGATACGGCCTTGGCAGTGATCGGTCATAATCCCGGCGGGGGCCGAATACTGACTCCCCACTGCCCCGCCGGTCCTGCCGTGCGACTGGTCCAGGCAGCGGACAGCTTCTCCGAGGCCGTATTCATCGCCAAGGAGATCGGCCGTATGACCGGCGGCGTGGACATGCTGGAGGCCCAGGCCCTGGGCCACGAGCGGACGGTGCGGGCCTTTTCCGATATTGCGGTGCTCTGCCGCACCCACCGGCAGCTGGAGCTGGTGGAGAAATGCCTCCGCCACGACGATATTCCCTGTCTTGTCACCGGGCGGGAGGACTTCCTGGATGACCCGGCGGTTCGGGGGGCGCTGGGCTTCCTCCGTTCCCTGGTGGTGCCAGCAGACAACGCGGCGCTGGAGTCCGCCCTCCGGCTGCTGTGGAACTGCCCGGCAGATCTCATCCAGAAGGCCCAGACGCTCTGCCAAAAGATGGGCACGCTGGACTCGGCGGCCCTGCAGGAGGCGGTCCGGGGCCACGGCATTCTGGAAAACTGGCTGGACCGGACAGAGGTCTGGCTCCCTCTGGTCCAGACGGAAACACCCCGGAAGCTGGTGGAACAGTGGGAGGAACAGTACGGCACCTCTCCGGCCCTGGAACGCCTGCGGAACACGGCGGTATTCCACGAGGACTTCGACAGCCTCTGGGATGCTCTGGTCCTGGGCCAGGAGGCAGACCTCCGGCGGGCATCCGGCAAACACTGGGCCTCCGGCGCAGTGCGCCTGATGACGCTCCACGGTGCCAAGGGTTTGGAATTCCCTGCGGTGTTCCTGGCGGGTCTCTCCGCCGGAGCGATGCCCCTGGAGTCCCCCGGCCGCCCGGCGGATGCGGAAGAGGAGCGGCGGCTCTTCTTTGTGGGCCTCACCCGGGCCCGGGAGGAACTGATCCTCACCGCCGCGCCGGAGTTCTCTCCCTTCCTGCGGGAACTGCCGGAGCCGGTGGTCCGGGAGACCACCGGCCGCCGCCGGGTGGCGGAACAGCTGCGCCTGTTCTGAGCGCTTCCCCTTCTCCCAGTTCATACCAAAAGCCCCGGGCACACGTGTGTGTCCGGGGCTTCTCTCTTTTCCGTTGCCTTCAGCTTCGGTGTGCCCGATCCCTGACAGCGGCCAACAGCGCGTGACGCTCGTTGGGCAGGGAGTCATCCAGCACAGCGTTCAGCAGTTCCCGCAAAGTCTGTCCCACCGCGGGGCCGGAGAGTCCCATGGCCAGCAGGTCCCGCCCGTTCACCGCCAGCTGCCGCAGGGATACGCAGGCGCCCTCCACCAGCAGCTGGTCCAGGATGCATTCCGCCCTGTCGATCTCCCCCTGCAGGAAGCGGTACGCCGGGGCCTGAGCCAGATTGTCCGCTCGCTTCACATCCAGCAGACGCCGCAGGTCCCGCTCCCCCAGTGCCCCCAGTGCCCGAGCCACGCCCGGGCGGGTGCGTGGGATGTTGCGGTCATGCCAAGCCACCAGCTGCACCACCGTCTCCCGGAGAACCGTCTCGGCCCGGAGGCGACCCAGCATGGCCTCCGCCATGCGGGCGCTCTCCGCCGGATGGCCGTAAAAGTGTCCGCAGCCCAGCCCATCCACTGTAAAGCAATTTGGCTTTCCAATATCGTGAAGCAGCATGGTCAGCCGCAGCTCCGGCTCCGGTTTTACTTTCTCCATGGCATGGAGAGTGTGCTCCCACACATCGTAACAATGGTGGCCGTTCCGCTGGTCAAACCCCACCATGGGCAGAATCTCCGGCCAGAAGACGCCAGCCACATCCGGATAGGCCCGCAGGACCTCTGCGGCCCATTTTCCGGACACCAGCTTTTTCAGCTCCGCCCAGATCCGCTCCGGAGCAATGGCTCTCAGCAATTCCCGGTTCCGGTGGATGGCCACCGCTGTATCCGGATGGACAGTGACCCCCAGCTCCGCCGCGAACCGCAGTCCCCGCAGGATGCGGAGGGCATCCTCGCCGAACCGGCGGTCCGGCTCTCCCACACACCGCAGGACCTTCGCCGTCAGGTCTGCCCGGCCGCCCAGAGGGTCGTACAGGGTCCCCTGCAGGTCCGCTGCCATCGCGTTGATGGTGAAGTCCCGGCGCCGCAGATCCTCCTCCAGAGAGTCGGTGAACGTCACGGTCTCCGGCCTCCGGTGGTCCCGATAGGCACCATCCCGCCGGAGTGTAGTGATCTCCACGCCACCCTGCTCCGTCTTTACGGTGACGGTGCCGTGGCGCAGACCAGTTGGGACAGCCCGGCCGGCAAACAGGGCCATAGTCTCCTCCGGCCGGGCGGAAGTGGTCACATCCCAGTCCCCCGGCATCCGGTCCAGCAGGGCATCCCGGACGCAGCCGCCCACGCACCATGCACCATACCCCGCCGCCTCCAGTGTTTTCAGGATCTCCCCTACCGGAGCGGGGATCGTTACCGTTGTCATGTGCCCACCTCCCTTATGTCCATTCTCCTTGCGTATCGCGGATCAGCTCTGCGGGCCGTCCCATCGCCACTCCATAAGAAGTTCCGCTTCCCCAGTCTCGGGATCCACGCCCTCCTCCAGGACACGGAACCCCTCCCGCCGGTAGAAGGCTGCCGCCCGGAGGTTTTTCCGGTAGACCTGCAGGCGCAGCTGCCCGCGGCTGGTCTTCACGTGGTCCAACAGCTGCCGACCCACGCCGCCGGACCGGGCCTCCCTCCGGACGAAGATGCCGGCGATGTAGTCTCCCAGAAGTCCGATGAAGCCTGAAATTTCGGCCCGCGCCTCCGTCTCAAAGACCCAGACCTCCGCCCGGGCCAGCGCAGTCCTGACCTCTGCAAAATGTCCCAGCCAATAGGCTGCTGGGATGAAATCGTGGGCTTCCCGGTTGGCGTCCAACCAGATGGCCGCCACAGCATCCAGGTCGCCCTTCCCCATTCTTCGGATCATGGGCCTCCTCCATTCCTCCTGTACCTCGCGCTGCTCTGATGATACCACACCAAGCGACCCGCCGCAAGGCAGGGGCCACCGGATTCTGCCTTTTGAAGTATGATCGTGATTTCACGGAACAAGGAAATCTTCTGTCATTTGGGTGAAACTATGCCTGGATCTCCGCTCCTTCACAGCCGGTCATGTTTCCACCCGTGGGCAAAAGACGTGGGCAGCTGTTTTCCCCGCGGAACACAGCTGCCCATGTTGTCCAGGCGTGGAAGCAATGCCTTCCGCCCCTCAGGCTGGAATTTCGGGAACTGAATTGCACCCCAAAACAGGCCCGCTCTATGCCTTCTTCCGTGTCAGGAAAATCCCAAGGATTGCTCCTATCAAGAGCATCGGCGCAAACCTGACAAACAGCCATTCAAATGCGTGAAAAGCGACTCCAACAACGGCGGTTTCCGGATCGTGATAATTCCACCCCAGATAAGGACTCCCGCAGTAAATGAAAACTGCGGAAATAATTACGATGGCCGTACACAATCCAATAAGCAGGCAGCGAGCTGTTTTTCGCCGCAGCTCCTTCCCCTGTGCCAGCTGCAAATTTATGATCTCCAGCTTTTCGGAAACCGCTTTCAGGTCATCAGCCTTCGCCGCTGTGACAGGTTCTCCGAGCAGCGTGCTCACAGGTGTTTCAAACGCCTCTGACAGGGAGATCAGCATATCAGCATCCGGAACAGACAATCCCTGCTCCCATTTGGAGATGGTCTGCCGCACCACATTCAGCTTGATCGCAAGTTCCTCCTGCGATAGCCCTTTTGATTTTCTGATGGCTTTGATGTTTTCACATAACATAGGGAATGAACTCCTTTCTGGTTAACGCCATTGTACGAGAAACAGCCTGTTTTCGCAAGCAACGTATATTAACATTTGCGTTCAGACTGTGCAGGCGGCTTTTGGCTTCTTTCTTTTGCGGCAGGCAAGATTTGTTGATTCCTGCGGCACGTATCCAAACCGGCAAATTACGCAAAGCTGCCACAGGTATGCGGCAAATTACCTTCCTCTTACGGCTGCGCTCAGTTTGGTGAAGCCGACGGAATTGGGGCCGCCACCGCTGATCTTGAAACGGGGCCCTGGATTTCTCTGGTTGCATTTTCCGTCTTCTCATACTATAATGAAATATTTGGTAAGGAATTGCAGGTTTTTGGGCAACCTCATGGTATTCCCACAGAATCATCAGCGGCGCGCTGGCAGTGCGCTTCAGATAAGGAGTCTTTTCATGATGAACAATCTCCATCCCATCCGCGACTATATCGTCCCCGGCAAGCGGGCCCATCTGGTGGGCATCGGCGGCGTGTCCATGTGCCCCCTGGCGGAGGTGCTGCGGGGCATGGGCCTCCATGTCCAGGGCTCCGACATGACGGAGAGCGACACGGTCCGCCACCTCCGGTCCTTGGGCATCCCCGTGGCCATCGGCCACAACGCCGAAAACCTGGGGGACTGCGATCTGGTGGTCCGCACCGCTGCCGTCCACGACAGCAACCCGGAGATCGCCGGTGCCGTGGCCCGGGGTATCCCCGTGTACGAGCGGGCCCAGGCCTGGGGTGCCATCATGCAGCGGTATCCCAACGCGCTGTGCGTGGCCGGTACCCACGGCAAAACCACCACCACCTCCATGTGCACCCACATCTTCATGGCGGCGGAGGCGGATCCCACGGTGATGATCGGCGGCACCCTGCCCCTGCTCCACGCCGGCTACCGGGTGGGCCAGGGGGACACCATCATCCTGGAGTCCTGTGAGTACTGCAACAGCTTCCTCAGCTTCTTCCCCACCGTGGCAGTGATTTTGAACGTGGAGGAGGACCACCTGGACTTCTTCAAGGATCTGGCCGACATCCAGCACTCCTTCCGCCGGTTTGCGGAGCTGGTGCCCCCGGCGGGGTCCGTCATCGTCAACGCGGACAACGCCAGCGCCATGGAGGCGGTGGCCGGGCTGGAGCATCCCATCTTCACCTTCGGCCTGGACCATGCCGCCGACTGCACCGCCGCCAATCTGACGGAGGTGGACGGCAGGCCGGTATTCGACGTGATGATCCGCGGCGAGAAATACGCCCGCGTAGAGCTCCACGTCTACGGCCACCACAATGTTCTCAACGCCCTGGCGGCAGCCTCTGCGGCCTGGGCACTGGGCCTGCCGGGCCATGCGGTGGAGACGGGCCTGGCCTCCTTCACCGGCGCCGGCCGCCGATTCGAGCACAAGGGTACCTATCATGGGGCGGAGGTCTACGATGACTACGCCCATCACCCCGACGAGCTCCACGCCCTGTTCACCACCGCCAAGGAAATGGGGTATGAACGGCTGGTGGTGGCCTTCCAGCCCCACACCTACTCTCGCACCGCCAAGCTGTTCGAGCGGTTCGTGGAAGAGCTGAAAATCCCGGACGTGGCCATCCTGGCGGAGATCTTCGCCGCCCGGGAGCAGAACACCTTGGGCATCTCCTCGGCGGACCTGTGCCGCAATATCCCCGGCGCTGTGTACTGCTCCACCCTGGACAAGGCGGCGGCGGCTCTGCGGCAGGCGGCCCGGCCCGGCGACTTGATCCTCACCGTAGGCGCCGGTGACATCTACCGGGCCGGGGAAAAGCTGCTGGCGGGGGTGTGAGCCGTGGAGATCTCAGAGATCCGCACCGCCGCCCCGGCAGAGGGCCGCGCCGCCGTGGAGCTGGAGACCTTTGCCCTGCTGGACCGGCTGCACATCCCCTATGCTTGGGTGGCCCACGAGACCGCCGACACCATCGCCGACTGCGATGTGGTCAGCGAGGTGCTGGGCATCTCCATCTGCAAGAACCTGTTTCTCTGCAACCGGCAGAAGACGGCGTTCTACCTGCTGACCATGCCCGGCGGCAAGCCCTTCCAGACCAAGGTCCTCAGCGCCCAACTGGGCACCACCCGCCTCTCCTTCGCCCCGCCGGAGCTGATGGAGTCCATGCTCCGCTGCACCCCCGGCTCTGCCAGCGTGCTGGGCCTGGCCTATGACACGGAGCGCCGGGTCCGGCTGGTGATGGACCGGGCAGTCCATGACGCGGCCTGGTTCGGCTGCCACCCCTGCAAGAACGACGCCAGCCTCCGCCTGCGGACGGAGGACCTGCTGCATGTCTTTCTCCCCCACACGGGCCACGATGTGACGGTGGTGGACCTGTAACGGCATCTATGGAAAAACGAGGACCGGACCGGTCCTCGTTTTCTGTTTTCCCTCAGTGGGAAGAGGTCAGCTTGATGCCGACAATGCCCGTCAGCAGCAACACGGTGAAAAACATCCGGGCGGCGGTCACCGGCTCCTTGAAGATCAGGATGCCCACCGCCACGGAGCCTACGGCCCCGATGCCGGTCCAGACGGCGTAGGCAGTGCCCAGGGGAAGCGTCTTCATGGCCTGGCTCAGCAAATAGAAGCTGGCCAGCATCCCCGCAATGGTCATCACGGACCAGCCCAGCTTCGTGAAGCCATCGGACAGTTTCAGGAACGAGGACCAGAACACCTCCAGAAGTCCCGCGCATGCCAGAAATACCCATGCCATGCAAATCACTCCTCCTCTGACAGCAAAAAATAAAAGGCGCCCGCGCCCCGCATCTCCAATGGCCTACGGATGCAGGGGCAAACGCCTTTGTCCGCCCGGCGGCGGACCTATATTGATGTTTTATTTTACAGATTTCCCGGGAAATGTCAAGTCCTTTCTACCACAGAGCGGTAAAACCGCTCCCGGTCCTCCCGGAGCATCCGCAGCTCCCCGGTGGAGAGCATCTGCCGGATGCGCTCCGCCAGCCAGACGTCGCCGATGCCCGGCTTCTCCCGGCCCAGAACCTCTCCAATGATGTTGGCGATCTTCGTCTGGCCCTCGGGCAGATGGCGTCGGATCATTTCGTCGTAGAAGTCCTCCCCCACGCTGCGGACCCGGCCGTTCACCACCGCCCGGAGCGGGGCGTTCTCCTGCCGGAGCACCTCCCACCGATGGGCCATAGCGCCCAGCATCACCGGCGGCAGCGGCTCCTCCCGGGACAGGAAGCGTCCGAACAGCTCCGGCTCCACCTCGCCCCAACCCAGGTAGGTCTCCACGACGCCGTCCGGCCGCTCCCGCCAGGGCGGCAGGAACACCACGCGGACGTCGGCCTTTGTGTCTTTCAGCAGGCTGGCAGCGTGGAGCAGACCGCAGGCGCCGTATGGCGTATGGTCCACCCAAATACGGACGGCGTCCCTAGAGCCGCAGGACCTCAATCGCTCCGCTGCCTCCAAATTCCGCTGCCAGTCCCGGTCCGTGGTCTCATCATCACCATCACACCACCGGCGCAGCAGGTCCCACCGGTCCGCCCCCAGCGGTTCTCGGATATCCCCCATATCCAGTCCCAGGGACAAGACCAGTACATCACTCGGACTGCCGCCCAGGGGGATGGCCTCCCGTTCCAGGGCCGCCTGCCGCCGCTGGGCCCGCTGGATCTGGTGGATCTCTTCTCCCGCGGGCGCTTTTCCGTCATCGAAGCCGATGACCGTAGTAGATGTCACATTTCCGCCGTCCTCTGTGCGGCTGAGAACGAATCCGAAGCCTTTCCGTCCGCTCCCGCCGCAGCGCTGGGCCACCCGCAGGGCACCGCAGGTTGACATATCAAAACACAGTTCCAGCATGGTCTTGCCTCCTGGATGTCACGGCTGCTGATCTTCTCAGGGATCCAGCAATGTTTTCCCAAAGCCAAAGCCCCATTGATAGGCCCAGCCCAAGGACGTGAGCAGAAGCACCGTCAGCCCGTAGCCGAAGAGGAGCCCCGTCGCCAGCCGCCGGAGATTACCGCTCTCATAGGGCGTACAGAGCTGGAGAAGTCCGTCCGCAATCAACGGAACCAGCAGCACAGCCGCCACTCCCGCCGGGGGATGGACCGCCCACCAGGTTGCCAGCCCCGCCAGGATGCCCGCCAGCTCCCCGGTGCACCGGGCGCAGATGGGAAAGGGCGTTCCGTCCCGAAAATGGAAAGAGCGATCCGGCCGGCAGTGGCATCCGAAGAGAATCGGAAGCCACCGCCAAAGCCAGCGCCGCAGCTTAATAGGCATACACCGCTGCGCTGATGCCCAGAACCGCCGCCGCAACGTACATCAGTACATAGGCGATCACGCACACCAGGGCGCCGATGCCCGCCGCCTTGGCAGTCCGGGGCTTGGTATCCTTCCATACCAGGAACAAGATCAATCCTGCAATGGGAATACAGCAGCCCAGAAGCCCCCACAGGAAGCCGCCGTTGTCCGCTGCCGGTGGAGGATTATTCGGTCCTCCGTTCTGAGGTGTGCCGCATTTCGGGCAGACCGCCGCATAGTCATCGATCAATGCACCACATTTTCTGCAATAAGCCATCGTTTTTCCCTCCAAGACACAGTTTGCCGCGTTCGCCTCCGCGCTGTCCCAAAGCCGCGTGGCGCCCTCCACCTGAGGGAACCAGGCACCTTGATTGTATCGGTCCCCGCACCTGCTGTCAAGGCTAATCCGACAGATTCCAACCAAAAGGGACAAGGCAGGCAGCTTTCGCTGCCCGTCTTGTAAAAAGTCCGGGAGATCTTACTTCTTGCTCAACGCCTCGTCGATGGCCTTAGCCGCGGTCTTGCCGGCGCCCATGGCCAGGATGACGGTGGCCGCGCCGGTGACGGCGTCGCCGCCGGCATAGACGCCGGGGCGGCTGGTGGCCATGGTCTCCTCGTCCACCTGGAGGCAGCCCTTCCGGTTGGTCTCCAGGCCGGGGGTGGTGGAGCGGATCAGGGGGTTGGGGCTGGTGCCCAGGCTCATGACCACGGTGTCCACCTCCAGGGTGAAGTTGGAGCCCTCCACCACCTTGGGGGCGCGGCGTCCGCTCTCGTCGGGGGCGGTGAGGCGCATCTTCACGCACTCCAGGCCGCCCACCCGGCCTGTGCCGTCGTCCAGCACCTTCACCGGGTTGGTGAGGAGCATGAACTCGATGCCCTCCTCCTTGGCGTGGTGGACCTCCTCCTTCCGGGCGGGCATCTCCTCCTCATCCCGGCGGTAGAGCACGTAGACGTGCTCGGCCCCCATGCGCTTGGCGCAGCGGGCGGCGTCCATGGCCACGTTGCCGCCGCCGATGATGGCGGCGGAGCCGGAGATCTTCAGGGGGGTGTCGTACCCCTCCCGGTAGGCCTTCATCAGGTTGATGCGGGTCAGGTACTCGTTGGCGGAGTACACCCCCGCCAGGGTCTCGCCCTCGATGCCCATAAACATGGGCAGGCCCGCGCCGGAACCGATGAACACGGCCTCATAGCCCTCCTCAAACATTTCGTCAATGTCGAAGGTCTTTCCGATGACCATATCGGTCTCCAGATCCACGCCCAGGGCGGTGAGCTTGTCCACCTCGTTCTGCACGATGGCCTTGGGCAGGCGGAACTCGGGGATGCCGTACACCAGCACGCCGCCGGCGGTGTGGAAGGCCTCGAAGATGGTGACCTCGTAGCCGTGCTTGGCCAGATCGCTGGCGCAGGTCAGGCTGGCGGGGCCGGAGCCCACCACCGCCACCTTGATGCCATTGGTCTGGGGCTTCTGAGGCATGGCGTTGACGTTCTCCCGGTACCAATCGGCCACAAAGCGCTCCAGCCGACCGATGGCCACCGGCTCGCCCTTGATGGCCCGGACGCACCGGGCCTCACACTGGCTCTCCTGAGGGCAGACACGACCGCTGACGCTGGGCAGGGCGTTGGTGTCGGAGATAATATCATAAGCGGCCTGGAAGTCGCCCTCGGCCACTTTGGCGATAAACTCGGGGATGCGGATGTTGACCGGGCAGCCGCCCACGCAGGGCTTGTGCTTGCAGTTGAGGCAGCGTGCCGCCTCTTCCATAGCCATCTCCTTGGTGTAGCCTAGGGAGACCTCCTGGAAGTTGTGGTTGCGGACATTGGGCTCCTGTTCCGGCATGGGAACCTTCTTCAAACTCATATTCGGCATGGTATTCGGCTCCCTTCCTCAGTGATCCATCAGCTCATGGGCCAACTGGTCCATGCGGCAGGCGTGGCGCTCCTTCTCTTCGGCCTCCTGGGCGCGGTAGACGGAGTTGCGGTTCATCAGCTCGTCAAAGTCCACCTCATGGCCATCAAAGTCGGGGCCGTCCACGCAGGCGAACTTCATCTTGCCGCCCACGGTGACGCGGCAGCCGCCGCACATGCCGGTGCCGTCGATCATGATGGGATTCAGGCTGACGATGGTCTTGATGCCATAGGGCTCGGTGGTCTTGGAGACAAACTTCATCATGGGGATAGGGCCGATGGCGATGACGGCGTCATAGTGGATGCCGTCATCGATCAGCTCCTTGAGCTTCACGGTGACAAAGCCCTGCTCGCCGTAACTGCCGTCATCGGTCATGATGTAGAGGTGGTCGCAGGCGGACTTGAACTCGTCCTCCAGAATCACAATGTCCTTAGAGCGGAAGCCGGCGATCACGTCCACCTCCAGCCCCTCAGCATGGCAGGTCTTGGCCTGGGGATAGGCGATGGCGCAACCCACGCCTCCGCCCACCACGCAGACACGCTTTGCCCCCTCGGGCAGCTCTGTGGGCAGCCCCAGCGGACCGACAAAGTCCCGGATGGAGTCGCCTTCGTTCAGCTCGGCCAGCAGCTCGGTGGTCAGCCCCACCTTCTGGAAAATAATAGTGACCGTCCCCTTCTCGCGGTCATAGTCCGCGATGGTCAGCGGAATGCGCTCGCCCTGCTCGTCCAGGCGCAGGATGATGAACTGCCCCGCCTTCGCCTTCTTCGCGATCAGAGGCGCCTCCACCTCCAGCAGGGTAACGCTGGGGTTGAGTACTTTTTTATGTACAATTTTTACCATGTGACTTCAACCTCTTCTTCTCTACGGTCTGATCTAACTTACTAAATGGAAAGTGACGCCATACGTCAAAATAAGACTGGCCGGTTTAGAAATTCCTTACTGCCGCAAGGCTTTCCGGTTCCTCAGTCTTAACGCGATAACGATATCAGTTTTCTTTTACTTTGTCAAGACAGAATAAACGCCGCCGCATAATTTATACGGCAGCGTTCAGCCTGTTACCTCCGCTCAACCGGCCAGCGGAGGGTGATGGCAAACATATCCCCCTCCAGAGCGGCCTCCGCCCGGCAGTCCATCTGCCCGGCCAGCGCTTTGACAATGGCCAGGCCCAAGCCGGTGTTCCGGCCGGTGCGCATCTTGTCGGAGGTAAAGAAGCGGTCGAACACGTGGGGCACGTCCTCCGCAGTCAGGGCGTGGGTTTCGTTGGAAAACCGGCTGACCACCTGCCCGCCCTCCTGGTACAGACGGATTTCCATGCGCCCCTCTCCATGCTCCAGAGCGTTGCGGATCAGATTGGTGAAAATCCGCAACACCGCCCCGGCGTCCGCCCACACCTGGGGCAGCCCCTCGGCCAACTCCACCTCCATGTCGAAGCCCCTGTCGGTGAAATCGTTGTAAAAGGCCGCCAGCAGACCGGACAGAGAGGCGTAGAGGTCCACCTTCTCCCGCTGGAGCAGGTACTCTCCCCCCTCTAGCCGTGAGAGATCATAAAAGCTGGTAATCAGGCTCTGGAGCGTCCTGGCCCGCCCCGCAATCACCGCCAGGTATTCCCGCCGCTCCCCCTCCGTCAGTCCGGGGTCCTCCAGAAGCTGGAGATAGCCCAGGATGGAGGTCAGGGGGGTGCGGAGGTCGTGGGAGACATTGGCGATCTGCTGGCGCAGGGCGCGCTCCCTCGCCTGGTAAGCGGCCCTGTCCGCCTGGCGCAGCTCCAGCAGGCGGTTCACCTCGTCCAGCAGCTCCTCCGCCGCGCTGTTGGGTACGGCCAGCCGTACGCGGGCGGTACTCCCCGTATCCTCCAGCGCCCGGAGCCGGTACGCGGCCTCCCGCAGGGAGCGCCGCTGGGCCCACACCCAAAAAGCCAGCCCCGCACAGAGCAGGGCCAGCAGTATACACACGATCAGCACGCGGAAACCTCCTCCCTAGCGAACGTCTCTCCGGCCAAACAGAAACAGCCCCAGCCCCGTGCTGGCCGCCATCCATCCCAGGCCGATGGCCCAGCACCAGAGCTGGTACTGGGCGGTGAGCCAGCCATCCAGCAGTGCGGGCATCAGCAGCGAATAGGGCAGCACAACCGCAGTGAACAGGGTGAACGGCGCAGACGCCTCGTACACGCCGAACAACAGAATCGCCAGAAACACCAGCACCGGCTGTCCCATGAAAAACATCAGGTAATACCCGGCGGTCCAGGCGGCCGGACTGCGCACCGCCAGGGCCAACATATGGCACAGGGCAAACATGCCGCACCAGATAGGCAGGGCCCCGGCCAGGCAGAATCCCACCAGAGCCAGCCCCTCCAGGGCCTCCTCCGGCTCCCCCCGGGGCAGGAACAGCCACCCGCCGGCCAGGCTCCCTCCCACCAGCACCAGGCAGAAGGCCAGCCCCAACAGCAGGGCGGCGCACAGCTTTCCCCAATAGACCGTCCCCCGCCGCAGGCCGAAGGAGAGCTCATTTTTCAAGGTATCCGCCGTGCCGCCATCCACAAGTTGCACCAGCAGGGGCGCGGCCAGCATGCCCACCACCATGGTGACCGAAATCCCCTTCGCCAGGCTTGAAAAGCCGCCGTAGCTGTAGAGCATGAAAAACAGGGCCGTACACAGAAGCAACAGGGCCAGCAGGACATAGACGCCGCGCCGGTGGAGGACCTTCCACAGCTCCGCCTTAATATAGTTGAGCATGGACTCCCACCTTCCCCATTTATCGGATGTCCCGGCGGGCGAATAACGCCAGCCCTGCCGCTGCGGCCCCCAGGGTCCACAGCAGTCCTACGCCCCAGGTCCAGCCCAGCCAGGCCGGGCTCCAGAGAGGGACCTCCATCACGTCCATGGGCGCGGTGAGCAGCAGGTGATAGAGCATCTCCGCTCCGCGGGCCAGCCAGTCCACCCCGGTGCGCATTACCATGCGCAGGACAGAACTCAGGCCGCCCAGGCACCCCAGCACCACCACCATCATGGGGATGGTATGGGCGAGATTGAACATGGCGGCCACCGTCAGGGAGAGGGCCCCCATCCAGAGGGGCAGGGCACCCAGCAGGCGGAAGAGGAAGGTCTGGATCTGAACCCAGTCTCCCACCGCTCCAGGGAGCAGTACCCGGCAGAGCACGGCATAGACCAGCAGGGTCAGGAAAGCCAGCAGAAGACCAATCCCTGCGGCGGTGACCAACTTGCCCAGATAGATGCGCCTACGGGGCAGGCCGAACGAGACTTCATTCTTCAGGGTATCATTCTTATATTGATCGGAAAAGACCTCGTCCGCCACGACCACCGCCAGATAGAGGCCCACCGTGAAAAAGGGGGTCAGCAGGGACAGGCTATCTCCGAAGCTGCCCTGAAACATGTCGCCGAGGCCGAACCGCCACAGGAGGGGCAGCCCGGCGGCCAGGGCCAGCAGGACCAGCAGGAATGCCCGGAAATAAGGGCGGGCCACCGCCCTGCCCCATTCCGCGGTCAGGTAGTGCTTCATGCGCTCCCCTCCCTACCGGATCTCTTTCCGGCGGAAGGCCAGCAGGCCCACTGCCGTGGCCGCCGCCAGCCACGCCAGCCCGGCGGCCCAGCACAGGCCCACGTAGTTCCACTGAAAGGCCATGTTTTTCAAATTCTCCAGCATGACCCCAGGCATAAACTGCCGCAGCACCTCAAATGCCGGGTGGAACAGGATTCCAAACGCCTGTAGAATGGCGGGCAATACCGCCAGCAGTCCTGCGGCCGTGAACGCGGCTATATTCGTGCCCCGCACCAGGAAATAGCAGGTATTCACCATAGCCTGGGCGGCCAGCCACAAGGGAAACGCCCCCGCCAGGCAGTAGCCGATGAGCTGCCAGGCCATGCCGTCCAGCTCCGTATGGGGGAACAGCACCCAACACAGCCCCAGATAGAAGCCCATCATGACCACTGCGGCAAGCACCGCGATGCCCGTAGACACGAGCAGCTTGCCCAGGTAGATACGCCCGCGGGACAGGCCGTAGGACACCTCATTTTTTAATGTATTGTTTTTATATTGCTCGGAGAATACGATATCTCCGGTCACAATCGTGGCGTACAGGCCAATGCTCAGCATGAAAGGCACCATGATGGCCGTGGAATAGAAGTCCACGTTGGAATTGCCCCACTTCCAGGTCGTCCAGTAACCCCACAGCAGCACCGCCTCCAGGCCCAGGCAGACGGCCAGGATGATATAGAAATATTTTCTGCGGAAGGTCTTGTAGCACTCGGCGGCCAGATAGTTACGCATGGCGGACACCCCCGATCATGGAAAGGAAGTAGTCCTCCAGATTGGCCCCCCGGCTCTCGATGCTTTGGAGCGCCACGCCCCCTTCCACCAGGGCCTGGGCGACCCGGTGGGGCGCGTCCAGACTGCTGTAGATGCGCAGCAGGTGGCCTGGCAGCACCTCATAGTCGCGGATGCCCAGGCTCTGTTCCAGCACCAGGGCCGCACGGGAGGCGTCGTCCACCCTGGCCTCAATACAGGCGCGGCACTTTTCCTCCAGCGCCCGGGCGGAAATCTGCTCCAGCATCATGCCGTTGTCCAGGAAGCCGTAGCAGGTGGCCAGATTGGCCAGCTCCGACAGGATGTGGCTGGAGATCAGAATGGTGGTCTGCCGCTCCTGGTTGAGCCTGAGCAGCAGATTGCGGAACTCCACGATGCCCTCCGGGTCCAGGCCGTTGATGGGCTCGTCCAGGAGGAGAAACTCCGGGTGGTTCATGAGGGCCAGGGCCAGGCCCAGCCGCTGCTTCATGCCCAGAGAGAAGGCCTTGAACTTCTTTTTCCCCGTGTCCGTCAGCCGCACCTGCTCCAGGGCCTCGTCCACGCACTCCTTTCCGGGAATGCCCCGCTGGATGCGGTAGTACTCCAGGTTCTGCCGGGCGGTGAGGTAGGGGTAGAAGGAGGGGATCTCCACCATGGCTCCGGTGCGGGAACGGGCCCGGGCCAGGGCGGCGGGGGTGGAGGCCCCGAACAGAGTGACCTCCCCGGCGGTGGGGTGGGACTGGCCGGAGATGAGGCGGATGAGGGTGGTCTTGCCCGCCCCGTTGCGGCCCACCAGCCCGAAAATCTGTCCCTTTTCCACGGACAGGGCGGCGTGATCCAGGGCCAGAGTGTGGCCGTACCGGCGGGTCAGGTCCCGGGTCTGTAAAATCAATTCCGACATGCAGGTTCACCTTTCTTTCCAAAGGTCGGCGGTTGCCGTTTTTCTGAGTACGGCCTTAGTATAGGGGAGAAAGGTTGATTCCCCACAAAGAAAGAATAAAGAAAGTTTAAAGTTTTCCAGGGCAAAGATTAAAGCCTGCCATAGACGTGGATGTCAAAGCCGATCTGTGTGTCCAGCGCCTCCAGGGCGGACAGCCGCGCCACCCCCTCCCTGGGGGTCTTCCAGGCGTAGGGGGTCATGCCGAACAGGGCCATGATGTCCTGGGAGCTGTCCAGGCGGATGGAGAAGCGCAGGGGGACGGCCTCCAGCCACCGGAAGCCCGGGTAGTCCTCCCGGCGGACGGCGTTTTCATAGGGCCGTGCGTACAGGACCTCCTTCATCTCCCACAGGTGTTTGGCGGAGGGGACCACATAGTAGAAGTACCCGCCGGGGCGCATCACCCGGGCGAACTCCTCCGGGCACAGGGGGGAGAACACGTTGGTGAGCAGGTCCGCCCGAGAGTCCGCCACCGGCAGATGGTACACCGAGGCCACGGCGAACTCCCCCTCCTTCACCCGCTTGGCCGCCCGGCGCAGGGCAAATTTGGAGATGTCCACCCCGGCCACCTCGGGGGTGCGGCCCGCCCGGGCCAGGGCCTGGAACAGCCCCTGGGTGTAGTAGCCCTCCCCGCAGCCGCTGTCCAGCAGGGCGGGGGCGGGCAGGTCCGCCGTGTCCCGGAGGGCCAGGGTGCACAGCGCCTCCCGGAGGGGAGAATAGTACCCCTTCTCCAGAAAGGCGGACCGGGCGGCCACCATGGCCTTGTCGTCTCCCGGGTTCTGGGAGTGCTTCCGGTTGGCGGGGAGCAGGTGGACATAGCCGGCGGCGGAGCGGTCAAAGCTGTGGCCGCCGGGGCAGGTGTAGGCGCGCTCCCCCCGGGTCAAGGGGGCGGAGCAGAGAGGACAGCGGAAAAAACTCATGGGGCGTTCACCTCAAACGGCAGAATAGGGCTCCCGGGACGGATAGGGCCGGGGCAATACAACGGAATGGCGGAGAAACCAAAAAGCTCCGCCAAACACATCAGGCGGCCACGGGGGCCGCCTGAGCTTATCAAAAAACCTCTGCGAAAACGAATCAATCCGAGTTTTGGCGGGGGAGCTCGAGGGGGCGGCCACGGGAGCCACCTGAGCGATGGAACATCCGGATTCAGCGGCTGCGGAAGGCAAAGAACCGCTGTCCAAAGTAGTTGAGAAAGACGAAGATGCCGGAGCCCGCCAGCATGGACAGGTTGCCCTGGACCTGCTGGCTCCAGCCGGTGCCGGCCAGCAGCCAGACCGTCAGCGGTTTGGCGATGCCGTAGGCCAGGGCCCAGCACACGGCGATGTTCAGGGCAAAGCGGAGGACCACTTTCACGCCCTTCTCCTGGTTGCGGAAGGTGAAGTGCTTGTTCAGGAAGAAGCTGACCACGCTGCCCACGATGTAGTTGGCGGCGGAGGAGATCCAGTAGCCGGTGTCCCCCCAGGTGTGGAGCCCCGCCAGGTTATACAGGCCAAACATGACCCCATAGCCCACGGCGGTGTTCACCAGACCCACCAGAATAAAGCGGAACAGGGTGGGGTCCAGCAGGGAGCGGAGCTTATCTCTCATGGCCGTTCTTTCCTCCACAGTCGTCCGCGACGATATACCGGGGCCGGTCCTTGATCTCCTCGTAGATCTTGGCGATGTAGTACCCCAAAATGCCAAGGCAGACCATCAATGCGCTGCCGATGAGGAGCAGGAGCAGGATGACGGTTGTAAAGCCCTCCAGGGCCTGGCCGTTGATCTTCTGCCACAGGGACCAGCACCCCAGCACCAGAGAGCACAGAAATACCAGCACCCCCAGAATGGTGACGATCTGCAGGGGCGCGGTGGAAAAGGCGGCCAGATTGGTGACGGCATACCGGGTGAGGCTGCGCAGGGACCACTTGGACTCTCCGGCGGCCCGGGGCTGCACCTCGAATTCCACCTGAGTGGTGTCAAAGCCGATCCAGGAGGACAGGGCCCGGAAGAAGGCGTTCTTCTCCCGCATGGCCACCAGCACATCCACCGCCCGCCGGTCCAGCAGCTTGAAGTCGGAGGCGTGGGACATGTCGATCCGGGTGGCGCCGCTTAAAAAGCGGTAGAAGGTCTTGGCAGCCAGGGTGTGGAGGGGACTCTCCTTCCCCCGGCTGATCTTGACCCCCTCCACCACCTGCCAGCCCTGCTGCCAGAGGCGGTACATCTCCAGAATCTTTTCCGGCGGGTGCTGCAAATCGCAGTCCAGCACCACGCAGCAGTCCCCTTTCGCCTGGGCCAGGCCGGCGAAGATGGCGGCCTCCTTGCCGAAGTTCCGGGAAAAGCGGATGCCCCGCACCTGGGGCCGCCGGGCGGCCGCCTCCTGGATGGCCCGCCAGGTGTGGTCCCGGGAGCCGTCGTTGACAAAAATCAGCTCGTGGTCGATGCCGGCCTTGGTGAGCAGATCTCCGATCACATCCGCCGCCAGGGGGACCGACTCCTCCTCATTGTAGGCGGGCAGCACCACGGACAGCCGTCCGGTGCGGAGAGATTCGGATGTCTCCATGGGATCATCTCCTGTTTTCATAGGCCAGCTCATAGTCGCTCTTGGGGGTGTACTCCTCCTGAATCTTCACCACCACCCGGCCGTCCAGCATCTGGACGCTGCCGTCGGCGGGGTAGAGGGGCATGGCCTGGAATTCCTCCGACTGGGAGACCGAGATCATGGTCTCCTCCTCCGGCTCCGCAATAGGCACGTTGAGCCAGTCGTTGAGGTAGTAGTAGATATGCTTATTGAGGGGGGCCACCGTGTCCCGGGGGACGCTGTAGTGGTCCACCAGGGCGTAGCTCTCAATGTCCGCATAGATGCGGTCGGTGGGGAAGGAGCCGATGATGAGGACCTCCTCCTCCCCGGTGTAGCCCGGGCAGCTCTCAATGCGGGTGAGCAGCCGGGTGGCATAGCTGAGGGTAGCCCGGTGGGCCTGGTCGGCGGCGGTGTACAGCAGGTTGTTGATATTGGCGCTGTACAGGGTCACCCCGGCCAGGCACAGGGCCAGGGCGCCGGAGATGGCCATGCCTCCCCGGGGCCAGGGCAGGAAGCTCAGCCCCAGGTCGGCCGCCAGCAGCACCGCCATATAGACCAGCACGTAGGCGTACTTCATAATGGGGGTGGCGTCGGAGAAGGGGGCGATGATCTGGGCAAAGCCCACCGCCAGAGGCAGCAGGGCGGCCAGCACCAGGGCCCCGACGAGCCGCCAGGGCTCCCGCCACAGGGCCCGGCGGAAGACGATGGCCAGGAAGCACGCCACAGCCAGCGCCAGGGCCAGCAGGTCCAGCCCCGCCAGCAGCGGGGTGGTAAAGGAGTTGGACCCGTTGGGCCAGAAGAAAAAGACAAAGACCTGCTTATAGGCGGAGAGGATCAGGCCAGGCAGCTGGGCGATGGGGTAGCCGCTCCCGGCGTCGCTCATGCCCAGGTAGTCCAGCAGCTCCAGGTCCTTCACCGCCAGGAAAATCTGGAGGATGCCGTAGTAGAGGGCGGCCCCCACGGCCAGAAAGCCCGCCAGCCGGAAGCCCAGCCGGGCGGTCCCCCTCAGGGTGGAGCGGGCGTGGAGGCAGGCGCGCAGCACCACCAGCAGGGACAGGGCCACCGCCACCGCCGCGTAGGCCTGGTAGATCCCCATGGCCAGAGCCAGCAGAACCACTCCCCCCAGGGTCCGAAGCCAGCCCCCCTTCTTCACCAGACACACCGCCAGCACGGCCAGCAGGATGGCCAGGCAGTAGGCGGAGGCGGTGAACATGTAGAGGAAGGTGTACCCCAGACAGGGGAAGGCGGCCATGAGCACCCCGGCAAAAGCGGACAGGGCCCGGCTGTGCAGGTTCAGGGCGGTCACCACCCCCGCCGCCGCCAGGGAGAGAAACACCATGGAGAAAAAGCCGATGAGGGCGGGCATCTGGGTAAAATCGTTCAAAAAAGAGGCGTAGTGGAGAAACCACCGGCCGGAGACGGTCATCTGCTGGGGGTCAAACACCCGGCTCAGGCCGTCGGAGTTGGGGATGATATTGGTAAAGGCAAACAGGTGGATCAGATAGCCGGCGATAAAACAGGCCAGAAAGGCCGCCCGCCGGGTGGGGGTGATCCGCTGCCGCAGGCGGGCAAGGACACGATCAAGGGGCATGGGACGATCTCCTTCCAAACAAACAGGGGGTGGTCAGGGGCGGGGCTTCTCCTTGCCGGAGACCTCCTCCATCTGGATGCGCCACACCCCGGTGCGGGGCAGGCTCTTGGCAATGGCCCGCTCAAAGTTGTCCCCGGCCATATTGGCGGGGGTGAGTTTTTCGCACAGGGCCCGAAGGGCGGAGATTTTCTCCGCCTCCTCCGTCACTTCGGCGGCGGTCCCGATCACATTGGCGGACTGAAAGTAGGTGGTGAATTTGTCCTGGGCCGCCTGGTTGGAGGCCACGAAGGAGACGCACACCCGGGGACTGCGCCTCAGGCAGTCCAGCTTGGTCCCCTCCAGGGCGCAGTGGAAGTACAGCGTGTCCCCCAGGCGCACCAGAGACAGGGGAACGCAGTAGGGCGCTCCCCCCTCCCCGGCCATGGCGGCCACGCCGTATTCACAGCGGTCGATCACATCATAGGCAAAGGCCCGATCCCGTTCCCGGTCTTTTCGTCTCATATCAAGGCTGCTCCTTTTTGCGCTCTTCCGACAGGAAGGTCATCAGATCATGGTAAAAGGCCTCGGGCGTCTCCTGGAAGCGCTCCGCCAGGGCCCGCCCCTTCTCCTGGGAGGGATAGAGGAACTTCAGCTCCATCAGCGGGCCGCCGTCGTCGGCAAAAAACAGGCGCACGGTGCAGGTGCCGTCCGGATGGGGCTCCACCCCCGTCTGGACCTGGGCCGCCCGCTTCAGCGCCCCGTTGAGCTTTCCCAGATTCTCGTCGCAGTGCATGCGCACCGAGTAGGGCAGGCTGCTCTCGCAGATCTCGCTGTTGCGCCGCCCCTTCTCCGTGATGGTATAGACCTGGCCGGTCTGCTCCAGATGGCCGGTCTCCACCAGGTGGCCCACCACCTCGGTGAGGGAGAAGTAGTCCACCCCCGCGTCGCACAGAGCCACGTCCAGCAGCTGATTGAACGTGACCGGGGCGGCGGTGCGGGACATGATATAGAGAACCAGCAGCTTGAGATCCAGTTCGTTTTGGATGAATCCAGTTCGGGCCATACAAAACCTCCTGCGGCGTCAGGTGGATGGGGACGCGGGCATCTGCCCAGCTTTTTTATTATACCGAAAAAGGGGGCAAAGGACAACCCCTCTTTGCCCCTCCGCCGCCGCACCATTTTTTCCGTCTCTCATAGTATGGAGCGTACCCCAAAATCCAACCGGCGGGGCTCTGCTCCGCCTCGGCAACATCTTAGGAGGGACTTACCTATGCCGGAAAAGGTCGTGCCCGGCCCCGTCAGCGAGGACCGCTGCATTCGGGAGGCCGTGTGCATACACACCAAGAAAATTTTTGACTCCTGCAAGGACAAAGACTGCATCGAGGACCTGCGGGTCTACCCCACCCGGGGCTGCCAGGAGGTCATTGACCGGGCGGTGTCGGTGAAGGCGGGCTGCGCCGAGCTGCTGTACGCCTACATCGACGTGGAGCCGGTCACCTTCAACCGGGGGTTCTACACGGTGGATGTGCGGTACTTCTACCGCATCACCGCCGACGCCTTCGTGGGGGCCGCCCGGCCGGTGGAGATCAGCGGCCTGGCCGTCTTTGACAAGCGGGTCATCCTGTTCGGCAGCGAGGGGAGCGCCAAGGTGTTCTCCTCCCAGGGCCAGGAGAAGGCCTATGACGTGCAGAACCTGCCCACCCGCAGCCTGCCCACCGCGGTGGTGGAGTCGGTGGACCCCATCATCCTCAGCATGAAGCTGGTGGACGTGTGCGAGTGCCGCCCCTGCGACTGCTGCTGCGAGATTCCCCCGTCCATCTGTGCCTGCTTCCCGGAGGAGCTGGTGATGGGGGGCGACGTACACCGCCTGTACGTCACCCTGGGCCAGTTCTCCATCATCCGCATGGAGCGGGACACCCAGCTGCTCATCCCCGCCTACGACTACTGCCTGCCGGAGAAGGAGTGCGCCTGCCAGGGCGCCGAGTGCGGCGAGGACCCCTGCGAAATCTTCCGAAAGGTCCAGTTCCCGGTGGACGAATTCTTCCCCCCCAACAGCGTGGCCCCCAAGACGGCTGCCAGCTATCAGGAGGCCCGCAGCGGCTGCTGCGGCCTATAATAAGTGTGGGAGACGGCAAAAGCCGTCTCCCATATTTTACATCAGCGGCGCGAAGATGCGCAGGATGTTCCGGTAGAGCTGAATGATGGGGTTGAAATATTTCCGCTGGCGCAGGGAGATGCGCTGGCACACCCGCAGGGTCTCCTCGAAGTCCCGGCGGATATCCTGGATGCAGGGGGCCTCGCACAGCCACACGCCGTCCTCAAAGTGGAGAAACAGGCTGCGGTAGTCCAGATTCACCGTCCCCACCGTGGCGAAGCGGTCGTCCACCACGAAGTTCTTGGCGTGGATAAAGCCGGGGGTGTACTCATAGATGCGCACCCCCGCCTCCAGCAGGGGCGGGTAGTGGGCCCGGGTGACCTCGAACACATACCGCTTGTCCGGGATGTGGGGGGTGATGATCCGCACGTCCACCCCGGACTTGGCCGCGTTGCACAGGGCGGTGTTGGTGGCCACGTCGATGACCAGATAGGGGGTGGTGATATAGATATACTTCCGGGCCTTGCCGATCATGTTCAGATAGACCGCCTGGCCCACCGCCTCCCGGTCCAGGGGGGTGTCGGTGTAGGGCTGGACGTATCCGGTCCAGGGGCGGGCGGGGGCGGGCTCCGGGCGGAAGTGGTGGAACTCCTCCTCCCAGCCGCAGCAGTGGTCCCACATAGTGAGGAACATCACCGCCATGGACCACACCGCGTCCCCCTCCAGCAGAATGGCGCTGTCCTTCCAGTGGCCGAAGCGCTCCCGCCGGTTGATATACTCGTCGGCCAAATTGATGCCCCCGGTGAAGCCCACCTTGCCGTCAATAATCAGAAATTTCCGGTGGTCCCGGTTATTGAAGCGCAGGGACATCACCGGCACAAAGCGGTTGAACACCCGGCACTGGATGCCCCGGGCGGCCATCTGCTCGTTGTAGTCCCGGGGAAGGGTGAACATGCAGCCCATGTCGTCGTAGATGAGGCGCACCTCCACCCCCTGGGCCGCCTTCTCCTCCAGGATCTCCAGCACGCTGTCCCAGAAGACGCCGGGCTGGATGATGAAATACTCCAGGAAGATATACCGCTCCGCCTTCCGCAGCTCCTCCAGCATCCGGGGAAAGACCAGATCCCCCACCGGGAAATACTCGGTCTCCGTGTTGGTGTAGGCGGGGCAGTGGGCGAAGTCCTCCAGGTACCGGGCCTGGCCGGCGGCGTCCTCCCCCAGGGTAAGCAGGTCGTCCGCCTTAAAGTCCTCCCGCAGATTCTCCTCCGACTGCTCGGCGATGCGCTTCATCCGGCGGCTGGTGCGCTGTGGGATCTGTCCGCCGCCCACCAGCAGATAGAAGATGCCCCCGAACACGGGGAAGGGGAGCACCAGCAGCAGCCAGGCGATCTTATATGCGGGCTCCATGCGGCTCCCCACGATCAGCAGGGCCGCTGCCACGCTCAGAAAGATAAAAAACCAGTACAGACCGGTGGTGTGCTCCGAGAAGAAGCCCACCATCAGCATCAGCGCCACCACCTGCGCAATCAGGGACAGGCCCACAAACACTGACCGATGAAACAGGATATACAGCAGTTTCTTCACTGCGCACTCACCTTCTTTCCACGCTGCGCCGGGGTTTTGGGATCAGATCAGCTTGGTCAGGGTACAGGAGATACTGTCCCCCTCCAGGAGGATGGTCCCGTAGCTGGTGCGGCTGGCCCCGGGGTTCATCACCCACAGGCCATCCTCCAGCTGCTGGCAGTAGGCCCTGTGGGTGTGGCCGAAGAGGAGAATGTCCACGCCGGACTTCCGGGCCTCCCCAATGGCCAGGTCATAGCCCCCCTTCACCCTCCACAGGTGGCCGTGGGAGAGCAGGATGTCCCTCCCCTGGAGGGTGATCCGCTTGATGGCGGGGGCGGTAGTCCAGCCGTCGCAGTTGCCGGGGACCATGCAGATAGGGAGCGTCTGGAAGCGCCAGGACAGCTCCTCCGCGTCGCCCATCAGGTCCCCCAGATGGATGACCTGGTCGGGCTTCTCCTCCTCGATGGCCTGGACCATGCCGGAGAGGAAGCGGTGGGAATCAGAAAAAACAAGGATCTTCATATTGTCACCTTACCTGTCCCGCCGCATATACTGAAACGGAACATTAGAATAGGAGTGAATGGGATATGCAGGGTCAACATTCCAAACAGCCCGCCTCCTCCGCCCAAATGGGGGAGGCTCTGGGTAAGCACCGCCAGGCCATTGCCCACCTGGCCCAGTCCGGAGACGCCCAGAAGCTGGTATCCATGCTGAAGCAGACCGGCGGGGTCCAGCAGGCGGCCCAGGCCGCCGCACAGGGGGACGCCTCCCAGTTGATGGGCATGATGAATCAACTGATGAGCACCAAGGAGGGTGCGGCGCTGGTGGAGCGCCTGCGCCGTCAGGCAGAGGAGTCCGGTCTGTCCTGATGAAGAGCGCCGGAGAGGGGGATCGGATATGGGCGAGCTGGAGGAAAAACTGAATACCATCCTGGGGGACCCGGCGGCCATGGGCCAGATCATGGCCCTGGCCCAGTCCCTGGGCAAGTCCGATCCGCCCCCCTCTCCGGCAAATGGGGATGAGGACGGCGGGGAACCCGGCTGGGAGCGGGCCGGGGCGGCTCCCGACTCCCCCGCCCCATCGGAGGCCGGGGGCGAAAATCCCCTGGCCGCCCTCTCCTCCCTGGACCCCAGGCTGCTCCAGATGGGGATGCGGCTGTGGCAGGAGTACCAGGGGGGCGACGAGCGCACCACCGACCTGCTCCAGGCGCTGCGCCCCTTCCTGCGGAAGGAACGGCAGGCCAAGCTGGACCGGGCGGTGCAGCTGGCCAAACTGTCCCATGTGATCCGGGTGGCCCTCCAGGTTCTGGGTGAGAAGGGAGAGGACCGCCATGTATAATCGTTATATCCCCAACGGCGCGTCCTATACCCGTGTGCGCGTGGAGGAGCCCGTGGGATCCAGCCCCGGCACGTCCCAGGCAAGGGAACCGCATCAGAAGGCCCGCCCCGGGGACCAGCGCTCCCAGCACACCGGCCGCCCCGGTTCGAGCGGGACCGCAGGCTTCTCCCTCCCCTCCTTTCTCACAGGAGAGGGGGGCTCCGGGGGGCTGGGTGGCCTGCTGAAGGCCCTGAAGCTGGAGGACCTGGACAGCGGGGATCTGCTGCTCCTGCTCATCGTCCTGCTCCTGCTGTGGGAGGGGGACGACCTGGAGCTGGTCATCGCCCTGGGGCTGGTGCTCATCCTGGGCCTGGGGGACAAGGAAATGGAGCCGTAGGGCGTGACCACTGGGCACGCCGCCGTACAAAAACCGGCTGGATTGGATTATGGGACGGCGGGGGCAACCCCCCGCCCTACGGTATCGTACAAACCCGGTAGGGCGGGGGTTGCCCCCGCCGTATATGATGCTGCATATCATGAAACGGCGTGCAGCACCTGTCCGTCGGGCAGGGCAAAGGAGGCGGTGGCCGGGCAGGGGGTCTGAACCTGGCCGTAGGCGGTCATGCGGTAGACCAGAGCGCCGTTCACCTCCCGCTCGGCGGAGATGAGCAGGCCGTTGTCCGTGCTGATCCAGTAGCGCTCCAGCGCGCCATCCTCCCCCTGGACCTCCACATAGACGCAGGGGAAGGTCCCTTTGAGCTCATAGCCAGTGCCCGTAATGGACGCCGTATCCAGTTCCAGCACCGTCTCATAGGTGGGGATGTGCTGGCTGAGGTCGGCGGAGCGCGCGTCCGCCGGGAAGGAGTTCCAGGTGGACGCGCCCTCGTACCAGTAGTAGGCGGTCTCCGCCCCCACAAGGTCGTGGCGCACCGCCCCGGAAGCCAGGGTCTGACGGATATGGGACCAGCCGGAGTCCTCCCAGAACTGGACCGTGGAGGAGTAGGAGCCCCCCGACCACAGGGTCTCCACCGTCAGCTCCCGGTAGTAGCTGTCCGGGCGGGCCAGGGTGGCCACCACGCTCTGCACCGTCTCCGGGGTGACGGCCACCTGCCAGTACTGGTCCCCCTCCTGGCCGCCGGAGCCGCCGGAGGAGGAGCTCCCCGCCCCGTCCACATCGGCCAGGGTGATGGAGGGGATCTGGACAAAGAACAAACTGCGGCCAAAGCTGGCGAAAATGGCCACCACGATCAGACAGGTGATGGCCAGGGCGATGGCCAGGCGTTTTTTTGAGTCCAAATCCTCACCTCCTTATGTGGGACATGCCCGGACGGTTACCCCTGAAATTCCTCCGGGGGCGACTGGCGCAGGCCGAAGCGCCACTCGATGGCGTCGGCGATGCGGCGGCAGGCCTGGCCGTCCCCGTAGGGGTTGACCGCGTGGGCCATGGCGGCGTAGGCGCTCTCGCTGGTGAGCAGCTCGCTGGCCAGGGAGAAGATGGTCTCCTCCTCCACACCGGCCAGTTTCACTGTGCCCGCCTGGACGGCCTCGGGCCGCTCGGTCTCCCGACGCAGGACCAGCACCGGCTTGCCCAGGGCGGGGGCCTCCTCCTGAAGGCCGCCCGAGTCGGTCATCACCAGGTGGCAGCGGGCCATCAGGTTGTGCATCTCGTCCACCGCCAGCGGGGCGATGAGGTGGATGCGGGGGTGGCCGTCCAGATACTTGTGGGCGGCCTCCTGGACCACCGGGGACAGGTGGACCGGGTAGACCAGCTCCGTGTCCGGGAAGGCGTCGGCGATGCGGCGCAGGGCGGTCATAATGTTGGTCATGGGCTGACCGTAGTTCTCCCGGCGGTGGCAGGTGACCAGGATCACCCGGCGGTTCTGGTAGTCCAGGCGGTTGAGAACCTCCTCCTGGAAGGTGAAGCGCTCCTTCACCGTGGTCTGAAGGGCGTCGATCACCGTGTTTCCGGTGAGGAACACCCCGGTTTTGATGTTCTCCCGGGCCAGGTTGTCCCGGTTGGTGACGGTGGGGCAGAAGTGCAGGTCGGCGATGGCCCCCACCATCTTCCGGTTCATCTCCTCCGGGAAGGGGGACCACTTGTCATAGGTGCGCAGGCCGGCCTCCACATGGCCCACCGGGATCTGGTGGTAGAAGGCGGACAGGGCGCCGGCAAAGGTGGTGGAGGTGTCCCCGTGGACCAGCACCAGGTCGGGCCTGGCCTCATCCAGCACGCCGTCCATGCCCAGCAGGCACTTGGAGGTGATGGTGGACAGGGTCTGCCTCGGCTCCATGATGTTCAGGTCGTAGTCGGGCTTGAGATGGAAAATCTCCAGCACGGAATCCAGCATCTCCCGGTGCTGGGCGGTGACGCAACACAGGGCCCGGATGTTCTCCCGCCGGGAGAGCTCCAGAGCCAGGGGGGCCATTTTGATGGCCTCCGGCCGGGTGCCGAAGATGGTCATAACCGTAACAGGTTTCATTTGTCGGATCGCTCCTCTTCTCCGAAGAAATAGTCGCTCCCCGCCACATCAGAGGGCGGATTGTGCAGCTTCCGGGGCTTGGCCCCCCCGCGCCCCTGGGGCGGCTGAGCGCCGTCCTGATCCCTGTGGTTCATCCGGTCCAGGTACAGCTTGGCGGCCATCCCGCCGGCCACGCACAGGGCCATCAGCACCACCATGGCCCGGACCACGTTGGTGGTGGTGAGCACCACGGCGGACAGGCCCAGGATGGCGCTGATGACGTAGAGCACCGCCACCGCCTGCTTCTGGTTGAAGCCCATATCAATGAGGCGGTGGTGGATGTGGCCCCGGTCGGGGGCCATGGGGCTCTGGCCGTGAGACACCCGGCGCAGAATGGCAAAGCAGGTGTCGAAGATGGGCAGGCCCAGCATCAGGAAGGGCACCGCGAAGGAGATGATGGCGTAGGACTTGAACAGCCCCTCGATGGACACGGTGGCCAAAATAAAGCCCAAAAAGGTGGAGCCCGTGTCCCCCATGAAAATCTTGGCCGGGTTCAGGTTATAGGGCAGAAAGCCGATGCACCCGCCGGCCAGGGCGGCCATGAGCAGGGCCACGTCGGGCTCGGCCACCGTCAGGGCAATGACCAGCATGGTCATGGAGCTGATGGTGGACACCCCGCAGGCCAGGCCGTCCAGGCCGTCGATCAGGTTGACGGCGTTGGTGATGCCCACGATCCAGAACACCGAGATGGGGATGGACAGAAATCCCAGGTTCCAATAGGGGTTGCTGCTGAAGATATTGGGGTTGGACAGCACCTCGATCTGATTGCCCATGAGCACCGCCACGCTGGCCGCGGCGATCTGCACCAGCAGCTTGGGCAGGGCGGGCAGGGCATAGATGTCGTCGAAGATGCCCAAAATGACGATGATCACCGCCCCCAGCAGCATCCCCCGCAGAGGGGCGTCCAGGGGGACGAAAATCAGGGCGCTGAGGATAAAGCCAAAAAAGATGGCCAGCCCCCCCATCCGGGGAATGGGGTGGTTGTGCATCCGGCGGTTGTCCCTGGGGACGTCCACCGCCCCCACCCGAAAAGCCAGGGTGCGCACCACCGGGGTGGTGATAAAGGCCACAATGGCGGCGGTGAGCAGGGCGGCCGCCACCGCGCCGATGACAGAGATCTGTACAGGCATAGAAGTTCCTCTTTGTATTTTCTTTATTTTCCCCGAAGGGAGAAAATAAAATCTTACCGGGCCACGAAGCCCACCTTTTTATAGACCTTCCGAAGGGTCTTGTTGGCCACATAGGAGGCCTTCTCCGCCCCGGCCTTGTAGACGCTCTCCAGATAGGCCTTGTCCTTCAGGATGCGGCTGGCCTCCTCCCGGATGGGGCGCAGGGTCTCCACCACGGCCTCACCCACAGCGGGCTTGAAGGCGCCGTAGCCCTGGCCGTCGAACTCGGCCTCGATCTCCTCAAAGGTCTTGCCGGTGACGGCGGAGTAGATGGCCATGAGGTTGGACACGCCGGGCTTCTCCTCCGGGGCATAGCGGACGCACTTCTCCGTGTCGCTGTCGGTGACCGCCCGCTTGAACTTGCGCAGGATGTCCTCTGGCTTCTCCATCAGATAGATGGAGCCGTTGGGGTCCTTGTCCGACTTGGACATCTTGCTGCCGGGGTCGCTCAGGGACATGACCCGGGCCCCCACCTTGGGGATGTAGGGCTCGGGCACCTTGAACACGTCGCCATAGATGTGGTTGAACCGCTCGGCCACGTCCCGGGTGAGCTCCACGTGCTGCTTCTGGTCGTTGCCCACGGGGACAAAGTCGGGCTGATAGAGCAGGATGTCCGCCGCCATGAGGGCGGGGTAGGTGAACAGTCCGCCGTTGATGTTGTCGGCATTCTTGGCCGACTTGTCCTTGAACTGGGTCATGCGGCTGAGCTCGCCGAACATGGTGTAGCAGTTGAGCACCCAGCCCAGCTCCGCGTGGGCGGGGACGTGGGACTGAATGAACAGGGTGTTCTTCTCCGGGTCCAGACCGCAGGCGATATACTGGGCCAGCTGCTCCAGGGTGCGGCGGCGCAGGGCGGCGGGGTCCTGCCGCACGGTGATGGAGTGCATATCCGCCATAAAATAGTAGTTGTCAAACTCGTCGGTGCGCTCCACCCAGTTCTTGATGGCCCCCAGATAGGAGCCCAGGGTCAGGTCCCCGCTGGGCTGGATGCCGGAGAGCATAACTTTTTTCTTCTCTGTTTCCACAATCCACACAACCTTCTCAGGAAATTTCCAAATTTGATTTCAGGTCCCTGCATCGGCGTTTCTGCCGGCACTCATACTGATACAGCATAGCACAATTTTCCCCCGAAGGCAATGGACGGCGGGGGAATTTCATGGTTTCGTTACATTTTCCGCCTGGGTTTCCCCCGCTCATTGGTACCACTTGACATTCCCCGCGGCTGCGCTATGATGGAGGGGAGAAAATTTGTTTGGAAAGGGTGGGTATTGATGCGCCAGTTTCCCATTGCAGTGATCCAGATGGCCTCCGGACAGGACCCGGAGGAGAATCTTCAGGCCCTGTCCGCCTTCGTCCGGGAGGCGGCCCGGCGGGGGGCCAGGGCGGCCGCCCTGCCCGAGAGCGTCTCCTACCGGGGGGTGGAAATGGACCGGTACGCCGAGGAGGTGCCCGGCGGCCCCACTTTCCAGTGTCTGTCCGCCCTGGCCCGGGAGACCGGGCTGTGGCTCCACGGGGGCAGCATCTACGAAAAAAATCCCCAGGGGGGGCGGCCCTACAACTGCACCATGGTGATCCGGCCGGACGGCACCCTAGCGGCCAAGTACCGCAAGCTCCACCCCTTCGACGTGGCCGTCCCCGACGGCCCGGCGGTGCGGGAGTCCGACCAGATCTGCCCCGGGGACGCCATCGTCACCGTGGACGCGGGGGAGCTGGGGACGTGGGGGCTGTCCGTGTGCTATGACCTGCGCTTTGGGGAGCTCTACCGCCTCATGTCCCTGGAGGGGGCCCAGGTGCTGTTCGTCCCCGCCAACTTCACCTTAAATACCGGAAAGGACCACTGGGAGGTCCTCCTCCGGGCCCGTGCCATTGAAAACGGCTGCTATGTGGTGGCCCCGGAGCAGTTCGGCCCCGGGCCGGAGTTCCCCGCCTATGGCCGCTCCATGGTGGTGGACCCCTGGGGCAACGTGGTGGCCCAGGCCCCCGACCGCCCCGGCGTCACCCTGGCGGACATCGATCTGGACTATGTGGAGGAGATCCGCCGGAAGGTGGGGACCCTGTCCAACCGCCGCACCGACCGGTACCGCCTAGAGCGGGTGTGAGGGCACTCACCCGCCGCTCCGGGACAGGTCCAGTCCCCGCTCCCCCACCTGGACGCTCCCGTCCTTCAGGGAGATGTAGGGGGAGAAGGAGACCGTCTCCCCCTGATAAGTCAGCTCCACCGTCACGTCCGAGAAGATGTCGCTGATGTTGCACTGGATCAGGAAGGGCTCACAGACGGGGTCCTCATAGACCAGGGCGGACTGGTCGGTCTGGATGTCGTTTTTGTACAGGGCCAGGGACATGTCCGGGTACCGGGGGATGATGAGATAGTATTCCCCGGGGAAAAGTAGTGGATGGGCAGGTCCCCGCTGTCCAGATAGCGCTGGGTGTAGTAGGACAGGTCCTCCATCTCCTCAAAGCCCAGATAGGCCGCGGCGTAGAGCTGGTCCCCGGTGAAGGGGATGGAGTCTTGCCTGCTGGGAGGCTCGGATTCCGGTTCCTCCTCCAGGGGGACAGAGCTCTCCCCCTCTGTGTTCGGCAGCTCCTTCTGGGCGGACGAGTCCTCCTGGGGCGTGGAAGATGCGCTCCCTCCCGGGGCCGGAGCCCCGCAGCCGGACAGCAGGGTCCCCAGAACTGCCAGCAGAAAAACCATGCGTTTCATCATCAAAAGCTCCTTTCAAACGGCGCGGTCCCTCTGCAGGTGTAGACGCACAGGGAGAGAAAAGGTTCCCCGCAGAGGCGCGCTCGGGGTTTCTCTTGCAAAACAGGGCAAAATCCCCTATAATCAGTATACCTGAATCTGAGTGAAATTGGAAATTGGGAATCTCCTGATTCCGGCGCTCAAACCATAGACGTGGAGGGAAAAGACATGGCATTGGACATGAAGTATTTTGAGGAGATGGAGGCCAAGATCCCCAAGGGGAAGGTCCGCACCCGGTTCGCCCCCTCTCCCACCGGCTATATGCACGTGGGCAATCTGCGGACGGCCCTGTACACCTGGCTCATCGCCCGGCACGCCGGCGGCACGTTCATCCTGCGGATCGAGGACACCGACCAGGGCCGCCTGGTGGAGGGCGCCACGGACGTAATTTACCGCACCATGGCGGAGTGCGGCCTGACCCATGACGAGGGCCCCGACGTAGGCGGCCCCGTGGGCCCCTATATCCAGTCGGAGCGCCGGGACCTGTATCAGCCCTACGCCCACCTGCTGGTGGAAAAGGGCGCCGCCTACTACTGCTTCTGCGAGAAGGCCGCATCCGAGGAGGACGCCGGTGACTTTGACCGCGCCGACGATCCCTGCCGGGATCTGTCCCCGGAGGAGGCCCGACAGCGTGTGGAGGCCGGCGAGCCCTATGTGATCCGCCAGCGGATCCCCCACGAGGGCACCACCACCTTCCACGACGTGTCCTTCGGCGACATCACCGTGGAGAACAAGACCCTGGACGACCAGGTGCTGCTGAAGCGGGACGGCCTGCCCACCTACAACTTCGCCAATGTGGTGGACGACCACCTGATGGGCATCACCCACGTGGTACGGGGCAGCGAGTACCTCAGCTCCGCCCCCAAGTACAATCTGCTGTACGAGGCCTTCGGCTGGGACATCCCCACCTACGTCCACTGCTCCCCCGTTATGCGGGACCAGCACAACAAGATGTCCAAGCGCCACGGGGACCCCTCCTACGAGGACCTGAAGGCCCAGGGCTATCTGACGGAGGCCATTTTGAACTATGTGGCTCTGCTGGGCTGGGCCCCCAAGGGCGAGCGCAGCGAGCAGGAGATCTTCTCCCTCAGCGAGCTGGTGGAGGCCTTCGATATCGCCGGTATCTCCAAGTCCCCCGCCATTTTTGACATCGACAAGCTCACGTACTTCAACGCCACGTATCTCCGCGCCATGGCGCCGGAGGACTTCGCCAAAGCGGCGGAGCCCTATATCCGTGAGGCCGTGAAGAACCCCGCCATTGATGTGTCCGCCGTGGCCGCCCTGCTCCAGGCCCGCTGTGAGAAGCTGACCGAGATCCCGGAGAAGGTGGATTTCTTCGACCAGCTGCCGGACTACGGCGTGGAGTGCTTCACCAACAAGAAATCCAAGACGAATCCCGAGGTCTCCCAGGCCATGCTGGAGGCCGCCATCCCCGCCCTGGAGGGCATCGGCGACTGGACGGCGGACGCAGTCCACGACACCCTGATCGCCCTGGCGGAACACCTGGGCGTGAAGAACGCCACCCTCATGTGGCCGGTGCGGATCGCCGCGGCCGGCAAGCTGGTGACCCCCGGCGGCGCCGTGGAAATCTGCCACATCCTTGGTAAGGATGAGACCCTGCGCCGCCTGCGGCTGGGCCTGGACAAGCTCCGGGCATGAGGCGGTTTCTGGCGGCCCAGTTCGCCCCGGTGCCCCGGGCCTGGCGGAACGGATATGAGGCCGAGGTCCGGCGCGCCGCCATCGCCTTTTTCCTGCTGGTCTTCCTGGCCTTCGGCGTGTGTCTGGCGGTGCCGGAGCTGCGGCTCGGCTTTTCCGCCTATCTCCAGCACCTGTTCCAGGGCATGGACCTGACGGACGGGGCCGGGAACCTCTCCCCGCTTCTGCTGCTGGCCAACAATCTGCGGGCCTGTGCCGTCACCATGCTCTATGGGCTGATCCCTTTTGTGCGTCTCCCGGCCCTGGCGCTGGGCGTGAACGCGGTGCTGCTGGGCGGCCTTGCCGCCTGCTATGCCGCCACGGACACCACCATGCTGCTGTATGCCGCCAGCCTGCTGCCCCACGGGATTTTCGAGCTGCCCGCCTTGATCCTGGCCTTTTCCATGGGGCTGTACATCTGCGGGCACCTGACCCGCCGCTGCCGCCGCGATCCGGCCGCTCTTCCTCTGGGCGCGTGCCTGGGGCTGGCGGCCCGGCTGCTGGTCTTCCTTCTGCTGCCGCTGCTGATCCTGGCGGCGCTGACGGAGGCCTACGTGACGCCCCTCGCCGCGGGGCTGTTCCTCTGAATCACAATCCACAGAAAGGATGCATTTCCGACTATGAGTAAAACCACCATCCCCTCCGGCTACCGGATGCCCCTCAGCAACAACGAGCTCCAGCGGGCCATCGAGCTGATCCACCAGGAGTTTCAGCACAGCCTTTGTGTGCGCCTGAACCTGCACCGGGTCTCCGCCCCCCTGTTCGTGGACGGCCGCACCGGCCTGAACGATGACCTGAACGGCGTGGAGCGCCCTGTCTCCTTTGACATCCCCGATGTGGGCACCGACGGCCAGGTGGTCCACTCCCTGGCCAAATGGAAGCGCCTGGCCCTGAAGCGGTACGAGTTCCCCGAGGGAACGGGCCTCTACACCAACATGAACGCCATCCGGCGGGACGAGGAGGTGGACAACCTCCACTCCATCTATGTGGACCAGTGGGACTGGGAGAAGCATATCTCTCCCAAAGACCGGAACGTGCTGTACCTGAAGGAGACGGTGCGCGACATCGTGGGCGCCATCTGCGACACCTCCGCTGCCCTGCGCAACGCCTTCCCTGCCCTGACCTTCAAGCCGGACCGGGACGTGTACTTCATCACCACCCAGGAGCTGGAGGACCGCTATCCCGACCTGACGCCCAACGAGCGGGAGGTGGAGATCTGCCGCAAGCATCACACCGTGTTTCTGATGCAGATCGGCAAGACCCTGGCCTCCGGCAAGCGCCATGACGGCCGCGCTCCCGACTACGACGATTGGGAGCTGAACGGCGATATCCTCATGTGGAACCCCATTCTGGAGCGGAGCTTCGAACTGTCCTCCATGGGCATCCGGGTGGACGCCGCGGCTCTGGACCGCCAGCTGACCGCCGCGAACTGCAACCAGCGCCGGGAGCTGCCCTTCCACAAGATGCTGCTGAACGGCCAGCTGCCCCAGTCCATCGGCGGCGGCATTGGCCAGTCCCGGCTGTGCATGCTGCTGATCGGCACCTGCCACATTGGCGAGGTTCAGGTGAGCCTGTGGGATGCTGACACCACGAAAACATGTGAAGATGCTGGTATCACGCTGTTGTAAAGTAAAGTTACCATACAGAAAAGCCGCCCGCCGCAGATCACGGCGGGCGGCTTTTTCCGCCCCTTTCGGGCCTTTGAAACGGAAAATGCCCCCACCGGAACTCCGGCAGGGGTATTTTCTCATCCTCTCAGTGGAGCAGCTCGTCGGCAATGGCGTCCGCCAAGGACTCCAGCCCCCGGCGCTGGGCCTCCTTGACAGAGGACTTCAGCGTCACGGTCCCCTCCATCACCCGCATCTCTTTCATCTCCTCCAGGAGCTTGGTCATCAGCATCCCGGAGCGGGCGGCCCAGGTGCCGTTCTCGATCAGGGCCACGGAACGGCCCCGGAGACCGTGGCAGGCCAGATCCCGCAGGAAGTTCTCCATAGGGGTGTAGATCTCCCCGTTATATGTAGCGGAAGCCAGCACCAGATGGCTGCACCGGAAGGCCTCGCTGACAAGGTAGGACACGTCCGTATGGGACACGTCGTACAGGGCGATGTTCTTTACGCCCCTCTCTGCCAGGCGGGCGGCCAGGATCTCCGCGGCGTTCTCCGTGTGGCCGTAGATGGAGCCGCAGAAGATGGCCACGCCCCGATCTTCGGGGGTGTAGGTGCTCCAGCGCTGGTATTTCTCCAGGAACCACTCCAGATTCTCCCGCCAGATGGGACCGTGGAGGGGACAGATCATCTGGATCTCCATCCCGGCGGCCCGCTTCAGCAGGGACTGGACCTGGGCACCGTACTTGCCCACGATGTTGGTGTAGTAGCGGCGGGCATCGTCCAGCCAATCCCGCTCAAAGTCCACCTGATCGGCAAAGATGTTGCCGTTCAGGGCGCCGAAGGTGCCGAAGGCGTCGGCGGAGAACAGCACCTTGTCGGCGGCGTCATAGGTCACCATCACCTCCGGCCAGTGGACCATGGGGGCCATCAGGAAGGTGAAGGTGTGGCGGCCGGTGCAGAGGGTATCCCCCTCCTTCACCACCACAGCCCGGTTGGAGATATCACAGTCAAAAAACTGGCTGACCATGGGGACAGTCTTGGCGTTGGCCACCACCTGGGCGCCCGGCCAGCGGCGCAGCAGCTCGCCCAGGGTGGCGCAGTGGTCCGGCTCCATGTGATTCACCACCACATAGTCCAGGGGCCGGCCGGCCAGGGCAAACTCCAGGTTCTCGAAGAACCGCTCCCCCACGGCCTTGTCCACCGTGTCCAGCAGGACGGTCTTCTCATCCAGCACCAGATAGGCGTTATAGCTGACGCCCCGGGGAATGGGAAACACATTCTCAAACTTCGCCAGCTGCCGGTCAGAGCCTCCCAGCCAGTACAGGTCCTCGTGGATGTTTGTCACGCAATGCATAGTTGCTTTTCTTCCTTTCTAACGCGTTAAACGCAGCAAAGCGGTGTAGCGTTATTATCCTACACCGCTTTGCGTATTTCGTCAAGCCTCCCGGAACCGCTCCAGCACTTCCGCGTCCCGCTGCCGCTGTTCCTCGATGGACTGCTGCAGCAGCATATCCTTCACCTTCATCAAACGGGTGGTGGTGGCCCGGTCGTTCTCGTCCAGCTTCATGGTGATATACCGGATGGCGTCCTGGGTGTTTGGGATCACCACGTACTCCAGAGCGTTCACCCGGCGGCGGGTCTTTTCGATCTCCTCCGCCATCAACTGGGCGGATTTCTCCACTTCCGCCAGCTTCAGCATCTTCCGGAACACCTTTCCCAGGGCGTCCACGGCCGTGTCCAGCTCGCCGGAGGTGGCCGCGAACCCGTAAGGGTAGATGTCCGCGTCAGACCGGGTCTGCGTCTGGAAATCATACACCGGCACGTTAACCGACATGATATTTTTGGTGGTCTGCGTCAGCTTCACACTCTGCTTGGGGTCCAGCAGCGCCTGTTCCAGCGCCTGGGAACTCATGAGCGCGGAGGCCACGGTGAAGGCGCCGTGGACTGTCATCAGCTCCTCCTCCACCTCCTGCCGCAGAGCGCGGACCTCCCGCACCGTGTCCAGAAACTGCTTCATCAGCTCGTCGCGCTTGTCTTTCAGCAGCTTGTGGCCCCGCTGGGCAGTGCGGAGCTTGCCCTTGAGGCGGGTGAGCTCCATCCGGGTGGGGTTGACCGTGATATTGGGCATCTGTCAATCGCCTTCTTTCCATCCTGGCCTGGGGGCCCGCGGTCAGCGGCCCGGCGCCTCCGCGCCGCAGCAGACGCGCGGCAAATCCTCATCATGGGCCGCAGCCAAGAGAGGGCGGCCGCCAAAATCCCGGGGTCCCCGGAAGGGGCTCACAGCTCCTTCTTGGGCCAGTACTTTTCGATATACTCCGGCTTGATCCGCTTCAGCTCGCTCTTGGGCAGGATACTCAGCAGCTCCCAGCCCAGATCCAGCGTCTCCTGGATGGAACGGTTCTCCTCGTAGCCCTGGTTCACATACCGCTTCTCAAACTCGTCGGCGAATTTGGCGTACAGCAGGTCCGTGGGCGTCAGAGCCGCCTCGCCCAGAATGGACATCAATTCCTTGTTGTCCTTGCCGGTGGAGTAGGCCGCGAACAGCTGGTTCATGGTGCCGGAGTGGTCTTCCCGGGTCTTGCCCTCGCCGATGCCCTTGTCCTTCAGACGGCTCAGAGACGGCAACACGTCCACCGGCGGGTGGATGCCCTTGCGGTACAGCTCCCGGCTGAGGATGATCTGCCCCTCGGTGATATAACCCGTCAGGTCGGGGATCGGGTGGGTCTTGTCATCCTCCGGCATGGTCAGAATGGGGATCAGCGTGATGGAGCCCTTCTTCCCCAGCTGGCGGCCGGCCCGCTCGTAGATGGTGGCCAGGTTCGTGTACAGATACCCGGGGAAGCCGCGGCGGCCGGGGACCTCCTTCTTGGCGGCGGAGACCTCCCGCAATGCCTCGGCGTAGTTGGTGATGTCAGTCATGATGACCAGCACGTGCATATCCTTCTCAAAGGCCAGATACTCCGCGGCGGTCAGGGCCATCCGGGGGGTGGCGATGCGCTCCACCGCCGGGTCGTTGGCCAGGTTCGAAAACATGACCGTCCGGTCGATGGCGCCGGTGCGCTTGAACTCGCTGACGAAGAACTCCGACTCCTCAAAGGTGATGCCGATGGCGGCGAACACCACGGCAAACTTGGAGGTGTCGTCTCCGATCACCTTGGCCTGCCGGGCGATCTGGGCCGCCAGATTGGCGTGGGGCAGACCGGAGCCGGAGAAGATGGGCAGCTTCTGCCCGCGGACCAGGGTGTTCAGCCCGTCGATGGTGCTGACGCCGGTCTGGATGAACTCGTTGGGGTAGTCCCGGGCCGCCGGGTTCATGGGCAGGCCGTTGATGTCCCGGTACTCCTCCGCCAGGATCTCCGGCCCGCCGTCGATGGGCCGGCCCATGCCGTTGAACACCCGTCCCAGCATATCGGCGGACACGCCCAGCTGCAGCGGATGGCCCAGGAAGCGGACCTTGGCGTCCGCCAGATTGATGCCGGCGGCGGACTCGAACAGCTGCACCACCGCGGTGTCGCCGTTGACCTCCAGCACCTGGCCCCGGCGGACGGAGCCGTCGTGGAGCTCCACCTCCACCAGCTCGTCATAGGTGACGCCGTCCACCATGCGGACGATCATCAGAGGACTAGCGATCTCCTCTACCGTTCTGTATTCCCGGATCATGCGTCCTCTCCTCCTTCCTCCGCAATGGCGGTGATCTCCTGCTCCATCTCCGCGGAGATCTGCTGGTAGACCTGCTGGTACTCCTCAGCCGGCACGCTCTTGGCCCGGCCGATCTTCTCACGGGACGGAACGGCGAAGAGCTTCGCCACCGGCGCGCCCTTGGAGATGGCCTCCCGGCACAGCCGGTCGTACCGCAGGACCATGGCCAGCAGCTTTTCCTGCCGGTCGTAGCTGGAGAAGCTGTCCACATCCGCAAAGGCGTTCTGCTGCAGGAAGTCCTCCCGCACCATCCGCGCCACCTCCAGCGTCAGCTGGTCCGCCGGGGACAGGGCGTCCTTGCCCACCAGCTGGACGATCTCGTTCAGGCTGGCCTCACTCTGGAGGATGCTCATGGCGCTGGCCCGGTCCTCCAGGAACTCCGGTCCCAGGTTCTCGTCAAACCAAGGCTTCAGGGAGTCCAGATACAGGGAGTAGGAGTTCAGCCAGTTGATGGCCGGGAAATGGCGCTTGTAGGCCAGGGACGAATCCAGGGCCCAGAAGACCTTGACAATCCGCATGGTGGCCTGCGCCACGGGCTCGGACAGGTCGCCGCCCGGCGGCGACACGGCGCCCACGGCGGTGAGGCTGCCCCGGCGGTCATCGGAGCCGATGCAGGCCACGCTGCCGGCCCGCTCGTAGAACTGGGCCAGGCGGGAGGCAAGGTACGCGGGGTACCCCTCCTCGCCGGGCATCTCCTCCAGCCGGCCGGACATCTCGCGCAGGGCCTCCGCCCAGCGGGAGGTGGAGTCAGCGATGACCGCCACGTCGTAGCCCATGTCCCGGAAGTACTCCGCGATGGTGATGCCCGTGTAGACCGACGCCTCACGGGCGGCCACGGGCATGTCGGAGGTGTTGGCGATCAGCACCGTCCGCTTCATCAGGGACTCCCCGGTGCGGGGGTCCTTCAGCTCCGGGAACTCCCGGAGCACGTCGGTCATCTCGTTGCCCCGCTCGCCGCAGCCGATGTAGACCACGATGTCCACATCCGCCCACTTGGCCAGCTGGTGCTGCACCACAGTCTTGCCGGAGCCGAAGGGCCCGGGCACGGCGGCGGTGCCGCCCTTGGCAATGGGGAACAGGGTGTCAATGACCCGCTGGCCGGAGCACAGCGGCCGCTTGGGGGGATATTTGTGCTTGTAGGGCCGCCCGATCCGGACCGGCCACTTCTGCACCATGGTCAGGGGCACGTCCTCCCCCTTGTCAGTGCGCAGGGTGGCCACGGTCTCCTCCACGGTGAAGGAGCCGCTCCTGATGTCCGTAATGGTGCCGCTCATGTTGGGAGGCACCATGATCTTGTGGAGCACCACCGGCGTCTCCGGCACGGTGCCAATCACGTCGCCGCCCTCCACCTTTGTGCCGGGGGTGACCACGGCGGTGAAGTCCCACTTCTTCTCCCGGTCCAGGGCGGGGACCTCCACGCCCCGGGTGATGTTGGCACCCACCTTCTCCACGATCTTCTCCAGCGGCCGCTGGATACCGTCATAGATGCCCTCGATCATGCCGGGGCCCAGCTCCACGCTCATGGGAGCGCCGGTGGTGACCACCTCCGCCCCCGGTCCCAGGCCGGAGGTCTCCTCGTACACCTGGATGGAGGCGGAGTCCCCCTTCATCGTCAAAATCTCGCCGATCAGCCGCTGGGGGCCGACGCGGACCACGTCGGACATATTGGCGTCCGCCAGGCCCGTGGCCACCACCAGCGGTCCGGATACCTTCACAATCTTACCGCTCAAACTCGCTCAACCTTCTTTCACACCAGTTTCGCCGGAAGGACCTCCGGCGCGAACCGCCGGAGCCAAGAAATAGTGCCCGGAAAAACCCGCGGTTTTTCCAGTTCTCCCACCGTAAGGCAAAAGAAAAATATTCATCATGTCCGCCGCAGCGTGTATGCGGTGAACAATCCCCGACTCAGCCGCCTGGGGCGGCGTCCACCAGTCCGCGCCCAAGCCGCTGGAAGCGGCGCGGAAATCCCCTTGGGTGCAGACCGGCGCGGGAATTCAGCGCAGGCGGGTTCGCCCGCCGGCACATCTCAGGGAAAACAGCCGAAACGCCGCCAGAGGCGGAAAAGCGGGGCTGTTTCGAGGAAGGCCCCCGGTCGGCAGGTGCGGCAACACCTGCTGACCGGCTTGGCCCGACGGTGTGCACACGAGGCGCGATTGCGGCCCAAACAGGGTCGAAAATCGCAATGCCATAGCGGCGTCAGCCTGTTCTCCTCAGAGGATATCCGCGCCCACCGCTCTCTGAATGGACTGCTGGATGTTGTTCATACCGATGCCGAGAGAGCCCTCCCGGCCGGGGATCAGGATGATGGCGGGCCGCAGCTCGTCCTTATACCGGTCCAGCACGTCCGGCAGGTCCTTTGCCAGCTGCTCCGTCAGATAGATGATGCCGCAGTCGCCGCTCTTTGCCAGCTCCCGGATGGTCTCCCGGGCCTCCTCGGGGGCGGTGACGGGATACGTCTCCAGTCCCAGGGCCCGAAAGCCCATGACGGACTCCCAGCTGCCGATCACGGCGATCCGATACGTTGTGGCCATGGCGCCGCCTCCTTACACATAGCTTGCCCGCAGGCGGGTGCGGATCACCGCCGGGTCGATGCCGGCGGCGCGGCCCATCAGCAGGATCCGCAGGTTCGTGTACTCCGTCTCCCGTGCGGCCAGATAGCTTACCAGAGGGGCCTCGCCGAAAGGCACGGACTGAGCGCCCGCCAGATAGTCCCCCACCGCGTCGTCACAGAGCTTTTCAAACGCCGTCAGGGGGCCGCCCTTCAGGGCCTCTGCCCCTGCCTCCGCGGCGTCGCGGAAACGGGTGGCGCCGTAGAGCTCCCGCAGGCCCGCGGCCCCGCTGGAGGCGGCCTTTGCCACCGCATCCGGAGCGAGGTCTCCCCCCTCCAGCAGCGCGCCCAGGAGGAAGTCCGCCCCCTTTCCCATGCGCAGCGTCCGCACCGCCGTCCGCAGGTTCACTGCGTCAACCTGCACCGCCACATAGCCCCGGAGGAACGCGCTGCCGGTCTCCTCTGCCAGGGCCGCCATATCCCGGTAGCACCACCGGTCCAGCACGATGTCGCTGAGCTGGGGATCTCGGGTGGTGTCCAGCACCTCCCGGGCCTCCACCACGGCCGCGGCCAGCGTCTCCGGCAAGCCATCCAGCTCCCGGGATCGGACCGCCTCTGCCAGTTCGGCGGTGCTTACCCGGCCCATGTCCATCAGCATACGGTCCGGGGCGGTGCCCACAGCCTCCGCCTTCAGCAGGGCCTTCACATTATGATAGTCGTATTTCACTTTGAAGAGATCGATATACCGGGCGTCCGGCGTTCCCTCCGCCAAGTCGGCCAAGGTGGCCTCCCGCACGGCGGACAATGCCGCGTCCATGGCCTCCGGCCGCCGGGGATCCAGCTGGGGATACCCCCACTCCTGCAAGAGCTTCCCCGCGTCCTCGCCGCTTTTGGCATCCAGGATCTGCTCCATCCGCTCCGCCGTCAGAAGCCCTGTCTCCAGGGCCTTCACCCGGGCGGAGATCACCAGGTAATCGGTGTCCTTGATGGTCTTTGCCAAACCGACGCCTCCTTCCTCACGCCTCCGGGAACAGCAGCTTCGCCACCTCGCCGGCGGTCTGCTCCCGCTCCGCGCGCACCAGGGCGTCAAAGGTGCAGTTGACCTCGATGCGCCCATCCTTCAGGATGAAGCCGCCCGAGATGTCGCGGGTCTCCTCCGACACGGCCAGCATGGCCGTGCCCTGCGCGAAGGCGCTGACGCCGGCGGCCACCTTGTTCAGAAGATTGGCTACCACGCCGTCCCCGAGGGGCAGCTCCGGCGCGGCCTCCTTGGCCAGCAGCTCGTTGGCCCGGGCCACAGCCGCCTTGCCGGCGCCCTCCCGATCCTCCGTGGAGAAGACAACCTCCTCCCGTCCGGTGGAGGACGCCCGCACCAGCAGCGCCGCCAGCAGCTCCACATACTGTTCCTGCGGCAGGGAACGGAGCTTTTCCAGCGCCCGCTGGTAAGCCCGTTCCACCATCTCCTGCTTGGCGGTCAGAAGCGTCTTCCGGGCCTCCATCTGGGCGGCGCTGACAAGGCGCTCCTCCCGCTCCGCCGCGGTCCTCTCGCTCTTTGCCAGCAGGTCCCGGTCCTCGGCCTCCGCCTGGGTGCGGAACTTGTCGGCCGCGGCCTCCGCCTGGGCGGCGGCGTCCGCCAGGATGCGGTCGATCTCCGCCTGGGTGTCCGCGCCGATCCGCTGTGTGATCTTGTCGATACCGTTCATACTCTGTCCCCTTTCTCCAGGGTCAGCCGCTGATGTTGATAATCATGAGCATGGAGGCCAGCAGGGACAGGATCGCGTAGAACTCCACCGTGATGCACAGCACCATGCCCTTGGACCAGTCGTCGGGCTTCTTGGCCAGCAGGTTGATGGACCCGGCGGCCACGCGGCCCTGGGCGATGGCAGAGAACAGGCCGCCCAACGCCATGGGCAGGCAGGCCACGAAATACCGCAGCCCCTCCTGCACGGTCATATCAAAGGCGGTGCCGTCCAGCAGCCCCATGCGGAACACCGCGAAAAACCACACCACCAGGCCGTACAGACCCTGGGTGCCGGGGATCACCTGGAGGATCATCACCTTGCCGAACTTGCTGGGATCCTGGCACAGAAGCCCCGTGCCCGCCTCGCCTGCGATGCCGGTGCCTTTGGCCGACCCGATGCCCGAGAGGACCGCTGCCAGACCAGCGCCCAGCAGACCCAATGCCAAACCGCCGAATGCCTCAAAGAACTCCATATCTCGATTCCTCCTCAGTCTTTTTGAATATCCACGTATTTTGTATCCACCGCCAGGGGGCGGAAGGGCTTTCCGCCGTCCTGATAGAAGTTTTTAAAGAACTCCAGGCACTGGAGCCGCAGGTCATGGACGTAGCAGCCCAGCAGATTCAGCGCGAAGTTCAGGGCGTTTCCCGCCATGGAGACGATGAAGAACACCACCACGTTGCCGGGGATGGCGCCCAAGGTGTTGAACACCTGAGCGATGACGCTGCCGGACAGCATCAGGGCCATCAGCCGGGAGTAGGACAGGATGTCCCCGAAATAGCCGGTCACGTGGTTGTACAGGGAGCCGAAGATCCCGGTGATCTTCCCGAATCCCTTTCCGTTGATGACAGGCCCGGCCACCACCAGCACGATGCCCGCATACAGCACCAGGTTCGTCACCCCCAGCACTGCCAGCGCGATTCCGGCGAAGACCACCCACCAGGTGATCTCCTCCCAGAACGCGTCCAGGAACTGTCCGCGCTTCAGTTTCCCTACCACGCTGATCACCATGCCGGTGAGGATCTGGACAAAGCCCAGGCACATGGCGCCCACCAGAATCATCAGCGTGTCGTCCAGCGGCGTGAACAGGGCTGGCAGGGCGAACGTGCTCTCCGGGTGGATCAGCTGGGCCAGCTGGGTGAGGAAATCGCCGAAGAAACCGCCTGTCAGGGCGCCCATCACAAAGGTGCTGATGCCGCACAGGCCCAGCAGGCCGAAGAAGTGCTGCATCGTTCCCTTCGGGCGGTATGTCCGCAGGACAAAGACGGAGGCCAGCATCATCAGCAGTCCGTATCCCATATCCGCCATCATCACGCCGTAGAAGAGGATGAAAAACGGCGCCATGAGGGGGTTGGGGTCCACATTGTCATAGGCAGGCAGGGAGTACATCTCCGTCACCATGTTCAGCGGCCGGGTCAGACAGTTGTTCTTCAGCTTCACCGGCACCTCCGGATACTCCTCCGGCGCGGGATCCGCCGCCTCCCAGGCACAGCCCAGGCGCTCCAGCAGGGCGCTCACGTCCGCCATGCGCTCCGCCGGGGCCCATCCCTCGAAGAAGACAATGGTCCCGTCGGTAAGCAGCCGCTCCGCCGCGCTCTCCCGAGCGGTCTCCGCTGTCAGCCGGTCCGCGTAGGTCCGCAGGGTGTCCCGCTCCCGGGCGCTCTCCGCAATGGCCGCCTCGGCCTCCTCCCGCCTGCGCTGGAGCTCCTCCAGCTGCCGGTCGGTCTGCTTCAGATCCGCTGCCGCCGTGCCGGTGACCCCCGGAAAAGCAGCCGCGCTGAAGCCGTGGGCCCGCAGGACCTCCATTACCGGCTCCTCCGCCGCCCGGTGGCAGAGGAGCAGCAGGTATCGCTGCTGCTTGTCGGCGCTGATCTCCAGCAGCTCCGCAGGCAGCGCCTCCAACTCTAGCCGCAGGGCGCCCACGTCCGTTCCCGCGGGGCAGGTCCCCAGGCGGGAGAGCACGTGCTCCGTTCCCTCCGCCTCCAGCGGCAGGTCCAGATCCTGCCAGGGCAGCAGCCCTGCCCGGCGAGCCTGAAGGCGGGACATCTCGGTCTGGATCCCGGAAAGGGTCCGCAGCCGCTCCCCCACGTCTTGGGTGACGGTTTTGGCCTGCGCCTCCAGTCCACCGCCCAGAAACTCCTTCTCTGTGACGAGCCTGCGCTTGACAAACAGCCCGTCCTTCACCTGTCCGTACCGCCGCATGGCGGCCAGGGCGGTGTTCACCTCCGCCAGGGCGCCTTTGGCCTCCGCCAGGCGGGAGCTCTCCCGCTCCAGCAGGCCGGACCAGTCCTCCCCGGCGGTCTCCGGCTCCCGGATCTCCACACAGCCCAGCCGCTGGAGCTGCCCCAGCAGCTCTTCCCGGCAGGCTGCCATGGCGATCACCCGGAGCCTCTTCATCTTTACAATGGCCATGTCAGTCTTTCACAACCCTTCCGACAATGAGATCGGCAGCCATGTCCAGCCGCTTCTCCGCCTCACGGCGCAGGCGCTCCGCCTCCGCCTGGGCTTCTTGCCCGATCTCGTCTCCTCTGGCCGCAGCTCTTGCCTCCGCCTGACGGAGCAGCTCCCGCCCCCGGTCCGCAGCGGCAGCCCGCGTCTGCTGCAAGAGCGCAAGACCGTCCCGCTGTGCATCGGCGACGATCTGTTTCGCCTTTGCTTCTGCGGAGGCCTTGCGCTCCCGGTTATCCGCCTCCACGCGTGTGATGTTCTCGATGACTTCCAGTGGCATCTTCTTCACCTCTTTCCTGTCATGGGGCTTCTCTATGCGAAATGGATGGCTTCAGGGCCTCCCTGCCGCCGCTTGCCGGCGGCAGGAATACCCGGATGGTCGTCTATAGCGCGTCGTTCCTTTCCAGGGCAGTCTCCCCGTTCGTCTTATCTTAGGCAGCTTCGGGGGCAATTATCCGCGGAGTGCGCCCAAGTCTTTGCGGTCGATCTGCGGGCTCAATCCGGCTTTGACCAATGCATGTTTTTCGACCGGCTCACCATTCGAGCGTTCAGATCCGGCGGTGCTCAACCCCGCGGCTCTTTTTCCTCTTTCTTAGTGCTCCGGTCCAGCAGGGCGGCCAGCTCGTTCAGTTCTGTCCCCGCCTGGTCCATCGCCCGGGGCAGCTGAGACAGGTTGACCTCAACTTTCCGCAGCTCCGCCGTCACATGGGAGGCGGTGGACTCGAAGGAGGACATCAGCGTCACATACTGGGCCCGGAACAGCTCCACCGTGCGGCGCAGCCTGGCGGTGGTGGACGCCTCCAGCTCAGCGGCCCGTTTGTGGGCGTCGCACTCGATGTCCCCCACCCGGTCCCGGAACTGGGCGTAGGCCTCCGCCTCCGGCCGGAGCCGCTCCAGCTCAGCGGCCAGCCGTTCAGCCTCCGGCTTGAATGCCTCCAGCCCCTGCCGGGCTGTGCGCTCCTGCTCCAGCTCGGACTGGGCCTGCTCCCGGAGGGCGGTCTCCGTCTCCAGCCGCGTCTGCAGCTCCCGGACCTGGGTCCGCAGGCTGTCCGCCTCTGTCTGCAGGTCCTCGTTCTCCTTCTGCAGCCTCTCCTGGACGGCGGCGGCCTCCTTGGCAGTCTGCTCAATATAGTGGATCACATCCTGCTTGTCGAATCCGCCGAACGCGACGCTTTTGAATGCGTAGTTCTCCATGGTCCGCTTCTCTCTTTCCCGAATGAAAACTTTAACTCCACTTTAGCACAGAACCCCGGCGTTTACAAGGGTTTGAAAATTAACATAAAAAATCCAAAAAAACTCTTGCATTTTGAAATCAGACATGCTATTATAATAAAGCTGTCCGGCAGGACAGGATGTGCGCCCTTAGCTCAGCTGGATAGAGCGTCTGGCTACGGACCAGAAGGCCGGGGGTTCGAATCCCTCAGGGCGTACCAAATGCGGGGTTATCCGAACACATTGTATTTATTTTCGTGAACGGTTTTTTCGGGTGCGTAATAAATCGTGAATGATAGCCTCAAAACAGAAGATCCCCCCGGCACCGTCATGGTGCCGGGGGGATCTTTTTATTTGCGCCAATTTGTGATCTGCTCCAGGGCCTCCCGGAGTTTATCAAACCCGAACATAGCCGCGTAACACACGAACACGCCCAGGGCCACGGCCCCGGCCACCATGTACCAGGTGACGGCCCAGCCCATGATCTGGCACACGGCGAAAAACGCCAGCAGGGTCACCACCATGGCCACGATAAAGGCCAGGACGTTGGTGGGGATCTTCTCCCAGGTCAATTTTTTAAGCACCTGCACAATGATGTTGGTGGCCACGGTCAGGATCAGGGCCGCCAGCAGGATGGCAGAGATCGCCATGGGGATATACTGCATAATGGTTTCCATGTCTTTGTCCTCCTATGATTTTATTTCACAGCCCCACCCAGGGCGCACAGGAGCGCCCCCAGGCTGGGGAATGTGCCGTAATTGGCCAGCCAGTAGTCCGGCGTATTGATCACGCCAGCGGCCACCAGGGCCGCCACGCCCTCCTCCGGTGTGGCCGTCCGTGTCCCGGCCTTGGTGATCTTCTCCGCCGCCTTAGTCAGCAGAATGTCCAGATATTTGACCTTGCCGGAGGCTGCGGCCTGCGCCCAGTAGTCCGGGGAGTTGATCACGCCCAGGCGGGCCAGCTTGGCTGTGGCGGCTGCCGCCGCCGTCAAATAGATAACCTGCCCCACATGGATCAGGTTGGGGTTTTTGATCCCGTTGATCTCCGCCAGGGCCTCCACCGTGGCGCCGTATTTCTTGGCAATCTTGCCCAGGGTGTCACCGGCCACGACGGTGTGGGAGGTGACGGCCTGGGGCGTTGCCTGGGGTGCTGCCGGGGCCTCCGCCGCGCTGATCTTCTTTGCAATCGCGGCAAAGTCAGGGCAGATAAACCCACGAATATATTTCCCGTTCACGGCCATGGTGCGCTTGCCCACCTTGCCGCCGGACATATTGCCCTCGGTGACGGTGAACTTTCCGCCGCCGGTGGCGGTGACAATACCGATATGGTCCCCGGCTCCGGTGCAGTCCCCCACGCCATTGTCGTCCCAGTCGTACACGCAGGCGTCCCCGATCTTGGGGGTGTGGGCGTCGTCCTCCACCCAAATGCCCAGGCCCTTGGCCACCAGGGTGTATTTTTCCACCCCGCACTCGGTCCCGGTGTACTCTGCGATCCCAGCCTTGATGTATGCCGCGCTGGCGGTGGTGGCGCAATAGGCGTCCGTCACTTTCACGGTGTAGCCCCTGGCCAGCGGGCGGTGGGTGTTGTAAATCTCCAGGATCTCCAGGTGCTTGGCGCTGCCTTTGGTGGCGCCCACCCATGCGTTGATAATGTCGGCAACTTTCTGCCGCAGTTCGTTTTCTGTCATTGGTATAACCTCCGATCACACGCCAACGTCCGGCGGTTCTTCTCGCTCCACGGGCGCCTCCGGGGCGCCCTGGGCGCTCCCGCTCGGTGCGCCGGCCTTTTCCTTGCTGGTCTTGATCCAGCCCATCACGCCGTTTTCCAGGCCGCAGACGCCAAACACACAGGCCGTCAGGGTGGTGGGTTCCGCGCCGGTGTGCCAAAATACCGCCAGATCGGCCACGGTGTAGGCGATCAGCACCACGGCCTCCAGGATCAGCACCTTGTCCATGACGCCCATTTTCCCCTTTTCCCCGCGCAGTTGGCGGCGCAGGTCCCGGACCTTATGCCGGAGGTGGCGCAGGGCAGCGCGGGCCAGAAGAACCCCCAGCGCCGCGCCGATGGCCCAGGCCACGACGGCCACAATAATGGTTTTCATCATGCCGCCACCGTCAACAGGTAAATGATCCCTGCGCCCAGGGCCGTGACAAGCGCCCCCACAATGCCGTAAATGATCTTTTCCACCATGCCGTCCCACCGCTTCGCTGGTTTCTGCTCGATGGTTTCCACCTTGGCGTCCAGCTTGGCCACGTCGGCCTTGATCTCCGCCATGGCGGTGGTCTGGTGCTTTTGCTCGGTGGCCATGACCTCCACGGCGGTGGCCAGCCTGTTCACAGCGTCGATCTGCCCGGCCAGTTCATTGATCCGGTGGGTGTTGGATTTGCTCCGGGCGTCCACCTCGGTCAGCTTCACGGCCATTTCTTCCTGGTTCACGGGTCCACCTCCCCAATGGCGTCCGCGTAGTCCTTGCGGACCGCCGCGATCTCCTCCTCATGGCGGAGGGCGCCCAGCTGGGCCAACTCCATGGCCTGGGCCTGTATAATCACATTCATGCGGTCAATGATCCCGCACAGGTCCGCGATCACCTTTGTGCTGTTCATTTCCGCGCCCCTTTCTTTGCTCCCACCAGATCGGCAATATGCCGCAGATCCTCCACCGGGGCCTCGAAAAACGCATGGCCCCACAGCCAAAAGTCCGGGCTGTCCTGCCGGCGGTATTTCTCGCACCGGGGATCCTCCCACACTTTATTCCAACGGGTTTGGTGGTCCTTATCCCGCGTAGACAGGCGGGCAATAATGGAGGCGGTCAGCTGGCCGCGCTCCATGCCGTTGCCGTCGTCGTTCCGGGCAAAATAGTCATGGGCATTTTGGGAGGTGACCGCGCACAATGGGCGGCCATTATGTACCAGAAACCCGTCCACAGCGTCC
>ENA-ORUM01000131-ORUM01000131.1-human-gut-metagenome-genome-assembly--contig:-NODE-131-length-107310-cov-6.118176_pt1 | contig 107310 bp, 112 predicted proteins | sample MGYA00242083_ERZ509217 | MGnify/ENA primary metagenome ERZ509217 (study PRJEB26280, sample SAMEA2338831) | human gut metagenome | biome: human gut; feature: human-associated habitat; material...
CGCCGTTCGCCCAGACGTGCCCGGCGGGCAGGGTCGTGGAGCGCCAGTAGCGCGGGACGCCGATCATCGAAAGCCGGAAGGCTTCTGAAGCTGTCACGCGGGCGTCGTTCCCTTGACACGCCGTACCTGCGGCAGTCCCGTATTTGATCGTAAACGTCCGATCTGCTTCTAAGCTGCCTCCTCCAGAGAGGCCCGTACCAGCGATTATTTTTCTGGAAGTAAGCACATATCCCGGTATGTCCGGTACAGCCCATACCGCATTATTCGTACCGGGTTGAACAGGACTGGCAGCATTCGCAGCGATATTAACCTGAGCCTGATAAAGCCCGCCATTGGGAGCGATAGACAGGGCCCCTTTAGTATAGGATTGCGCCGAAGACCAAGGCAGAATACCAAAATTAGCAAGCTCGGACGTGAGACCAGTAAGCAGATAGAGCAGTTGATTCCAACGGGAACTCTCACCAAGGGAATCGTATTTCTGCCCGGACTCGAACTCCGCATCGGTGTCGCGGTAGGCAATACCGGAAACGGGCTGCGTGGGGATCGTCGTCTGTGCGTTCTTGCCCCATATCGAGTTGAGAACGCCTGCAAAAGTTCGCTGGATGCCTGAAAGCGCCATATGTTCTCCTAAAGAAAAAGGTTACCCTTGCTTGCCCATCTGCCGGAATCCCAGCGTTGGGCGTTGCTTTTATCGAACGAAAAAAAGGAAACAGGGACGAAAACGATATATCCCGAGACATGCAGGGTTGCGGGATAGGGAACCGCGTATTCGTCATCAACCCGCCGTGTCGTTACAGCAGTGGTAAGTTTAACGAGATTCGTTGTGCTTATCGTCGAGGGGGCGATCAGGCGTACTTGCATGGGACCCGTCTTTTCAAAGCTGACGGAGTTTCCCGCAACAAGCCGAATAAGCCCATCAAGCTCCGGGACCGAGGCCACCAGCGTATGGTTGGCGATGATGCGGGCCAAAATATTCGTCCGGTACACCGGGTCTTCCGCCGGGATGTACTCGACCAGCGGAGCATCCCGGCACCACCACGGCGTCGAATCCCAAGCCTGTCCCATGCGGTCAAAGGCGAACCAGTGCGAATCGCTGTACTGGTACGGGGCGCGTTCCTCTCCGACGATACGCCCAAGCGCGTCAAGGTTCGCGGCTTCGGCGGCGTAGAGGGTACGCCCGCGCTGCATATCCAGCACGGCGTCGTAAAGCTCCTGAACCTCGCCAACGAACACGGCGACGAGCTGCCGCAACATGCACGATGTCAGAAACTGGCTCGGCAGCTTGGCAAGGGCCTCGTCGATCAGGGACTTGGTGTACTGCCCAAAAGGGACTTCAAGGCGGGACGGAACCGGCATGGCTACTGACCCCGCACCGTGACGGTGATGGCGTCAACATCAAAGGTCGCCACTTGATTCCATGCGATGGGGATGTTCTCTTCGGCGAGAGCGTCTTGTTCCGTGCCGATCTCGCAAAAGATAATCTCGTGGCCGGCTATCGAATTGATCGGCGTATAGAGCCGAGTCCTGATGACATCCTCGCCAGGCGGGAACCCTTCCGTATTGCTCGTGTCGCCGTATTGGGCATAGGCGACGATGGCTTCCTTGATGAGCTGAATGCCGTTGTCCGGGAACTCCGATCTGTTGGTGATCTCGACGATGACGTTGACGTACACGGGAATGGGCGTGGGCCTGCTGAACGAGATCGGATAGCCTACGCCTTGCTGATCGTACTTTGTGATCGATATGCTCCCGTGCCCGATAACGCCGACAGGGAACCGCAGAAACAGGGCGTCGGTGATCGCCGCTGGGTCGCCGCCCTCAGCAACGACGGCCACCTCCTTGAAAGGTATGCCGCGATCATCAACTGGGTACGCCGTAGCGTTCTGGTAGGCCCGGCAGTAGGTCACGCCCTCGACAGCCAGAACGGACGTATAAATGGCGTCGATCTGGCGATAACTGGTGAGCTGCGTGGAACGCTGCTGACGCTTGCGCAGTTCCTCGTCCGTCTCCTGCGCCGTCCCGACCGACTCCGTAGCCGTGTTGCTGGCGTTGAACCAGCCCGCAACCGGGGTCTGGATGGTATTGACCGTGCCCGGCCCGGGATCAAATGCGCCGTATTCCGTGCAGACCCCGCGCGCTGTCGTATGGGATGTCCGCTGCCCTTCGACCACTGCGGGGAAAATGACGTTTTCCTGAAGAGCGTAGGCCGTTTCCCCGGAAGCGGAGGCAATCAGGGCGCCCGCCGGAACCAGCACGCCCGGCGTCCCCGTCAGGTCGAACGTGAGGATGGTTTTCGTGCCCGCCTTGCGCGTAATGGCGTTGAGCTGCACCGTTCCGCTCTGCCCCGCCCCCGTGTTCTTCTGTGGGTCAAACTGGACGCTGGCTTCGTAGGCGGCTTCCCACGCCTCCTCAAGCGCGGAGGCGAACACGCCGACAACCTGCTGCAATACAGCGTCGTCCGTCACGTTCTGAAACGGGTATTCCCCGGTATGGGGATCGACAATGAGCGCAATGGAAGCGTTCATATCGTTTTGGATATCCGCCAAACGCTTGGGGATGAACCCCGCAAGGGTCATGCCGTATGAAGACGACGCCATATCACTACCTCCAGAGCGCACCGTTCAAGAGCGAAGAATCCAGTTTGCCGTCCTTCAAGGCTGACGCGCTGGCGGCTCTGGACAAAATGATCGCCTGAGTGGAACTCGTCACCGCTCCTTCCGAAACAGCCACAACCGAGAATGGCCAACGGGCCGACTTGAGCACGAGGTACGCCGTGTTGCTGTCCGGATCAAAAACGATATCGTTTGCAGCGTAGGTCGTACCCGAAACAACAGCACCCTTGACCGAATAGGAAAGCCCGGAATCGCCCTTGTCACCCTTGGCCCCGGTCGCGCCCTTTTGGGCCAGCAACGTCCAGTAGGTCGCGTTCGTCGGCAAGATGGAACCCGTTGACGTATGGCTTGTTTTACATGCGTAGGTGCTGCCGCCATACGTCACAACGTCGATCTGCGTCGTATTGTTGACGTATGCCGTGTTTGCAGCCCATGTCCCCTTCAAAGTAAAAGACGTGCCAGTGGCTCCGGTCGCACCTTTGGCGCCAGTGGCTCCGGTGGCCCCGGTGTCCCCCTTGGTTCCCTGCGGCCCCGTAGCTCCGGTATCCCCTTTGTCCCCTTTATCGCCTTTCGCTCCGGTTTCTCCGGTATTCCCCCTCGGAATCACAAAGTCGAGCACGGCGTCATCATCCGTTCCGCTGTTGGTGACGGAAGCCTGTGTTCCGGGTTCGCCCGTGATGACGGTGCCGATGGAAATCTGTGCAGCCTTCCCCTGTATGCCCTGCTCACCGCAAACGCCTTGAGGGATTACAAAATCAAGAACGGCTGCGCTCTCCGTCCCGCTGTTCGTGACTTTAGCATTGGAACCGGCCTCACCTGTCCGAACTGTACCGACGGCGACCGTCGCCACAACCCCATCAATACCGGGTATCCCCTGTTCTCCTTGTTCACCCTGTATTCCTTGCTCACCGCGAGGAATGGTGAACCACAGGACGGCGTCCTTATCCGTCCCCGTATTCTGAACAGCGGCTTCGGTTCCCGGGGCTCCCGTCGTCACCTTTCCAACGGAAAGCGTCGCGGCCGTGCCGTCTTCTCCCGGTTTTCCTTCCGGGCCGACGAACGCCCCGTTTTCCAGCTTCTGCTGCAAGGTTTCACCGTCAGAGAACAGTATGTTCTGGGCCATCAGCTTCGTGAGATCGGACATGGTCATCCCCGGCGCCGTGAATACGGACTCATGGACAGTCACGGTTTGCTCGACCAGTTTCCCCGAATCGAGCAACACCTGCATATAGATGGAGTATTCGCGCTGCCCTGCGGCAAACAAACTGTTGAGCTTGAGAATTCTGGAGACGCCTTCCGTTCCGAGCGCCTGCTTTCGGATGAACAGATCAACCGCGCCTTTGTCCCGCAAAGGGGAACCGAGGATCCCCTTGCCGTCCTGATACCACGGCAAGCCCGAAGCGGTATTCAGGAACCACTCCCCCAGTTCGCGGAACAAGCGCGTGCGGATGCGCTGGATGACTTCATCGTCACCCGTCACAATGCCGCCCGTCAGGTCGCCGTTTTTGAACTCCAAGTCCCAAGCCATCCGTTTGCCCCTGTTTGCCGCAACAGTAGGGAAAAATACGGAACACGTTCACCCTGAATGAATTCCTTGGATGCAATAAAAGATACGCATAGTGCGCATATTTTTCTTGACCACAATGCGCACTATGCGTATAAAAAACTCATGACAGCACGGGAACTCATAAAGAAACTGGAGGAAGCGGGGTTCGTGAATAAGGGCGGGACCAATCACGACAAGATGGTCCACCCGGACGGGAGAGTCACCGTGATTCACAGGCACAAAGGAGACATCCCGTTAGGAACCCTCAAGGCAATCGCGAGGCAAACCAAAATCAAGTTACCCTAACCGAAGGGGGGAACAATCCCCCCTTCAGGAGTAAAGATATGCGGTATCCCGTTATCGTCCATAAGGACGGAGGTTCGGACTACGGCGTGACCGTACCGGATTTTCCCGGCGTCTTCTCTGGAGGCGAAACGCTCGACGAGGCGCTGGCCAACGTACAGGACGCCATTGAAACCTTTTACGAGGGTGAAGAGGTCGAACGCCTTCCCGATCCCTCTCCGCTGGAGAGCGTGCTTGCCTCGGAAGACGCGGAAGGCGGGGCCGTGGTGCTGGTGGACGTGAACTTCGACTTCCTCGAAAAGAAAGCCGTCCCGGTCAACATCACCGTACCGCTCTACCTCCGCAACCGGATCGACAGGGCGGCAAAGGCCCGCGGCATGACCCGCTCGGCATTCCTTGTTCGGGCGGCGCAAGCCTATATGTAACCCGCAAGAGGCCCCGCCCGGGGCCTTTTCATTTTACAGGGCTGCCCGTCGTCCCGTCGCCAGTCTGCACGCCTTCGTGCGTATGGGTGCCGAGCACCACGCCGTCCTTGTCGGTGAATGTCCCGTTCGTGGAACGGCAGTTTCCCGAAAAGGTGTTCCCCTCTCCGCTCAGGTCCATGTTCTGGCTCCTGACGGTACACTGCGCGTCGGTCTGCATGGCAATACCGGACGGAGCCGTGGTTTCGAGCTTCCCGCCGCTCATCTTCATGACCGCCGTTCCGTCCGTCATCGTGATCCCGTCCGGGCCGAGGCTGATGTAGCTTTTGCGCTCCCTGTCCCGCAGCTCGATGGCTTCCGTGCTGTAGTCGGCGATCTGCGCGGCGTCGGACGACAGGCCGGGAATGAAGATGGCGTCCGTGAGGCTGTGGCCGCGCGGCTGTATCAGCGTCGGGTCGCCGTAAAAAGGCGGCGCAGCCACGTCACCGGCCTGCAAAAAGTTGTCGAGGCCGCGATCCGGGATGACGAGCAGCCCGGTGTCCCCCGGCTGAATGGGGACGGTCAGCAGAAAGCCCGCCGTCTGCGCGAACGGCAGCACGACGGGCACCCCGGAAAGCTGAGGCAGGCTCCGGTAGCTGACTTCCTCGCCCAGCGTGATTTTCATCTGCGTCGCGGGCTGCACGGTGACGCGGACGGGCGGCCCCGGCTGGAAGGCGAGCACCTTGGCTGGCATGGCGACGTGCAAGCCGTCCATCATGCGCCGCATCTGGAGGCGCAAATTCTCGGATTCGGACGTAACGGAGTAGTCTGCCATCACTTTTTCCCCGGCGGGAAGCGGAAGGACTCAATGTCCATCGTCCACGCCTCGCTGTATGCGTCGATATTGATGCTCATGGTGTGGATGCGATACGTGCCGCTCAAGCGGGGATTGAGCGTGCTGTTGACCTTGATGGAGTGCCCCGCGCTGATGCCGGGAACGTAGAGGGCCTTGATCTTCACCCCGGACTGGATCTGCATCGGCCCGGTCAGCGTCGGCGCGATGCTGATCAGGCCGCCGTTCTCGCCGTTCAGCTCGACGTAGCTGCCGAGCATGAAACGGTCCCCGATGGCCGTCACCTCGCCGTCCTGCACGCTCCACGAGAAGCCGTGTTCCTCGCCGAGCCGGGTCAGGCCGTCTTTCGTCGCGCCCGCGTAGCTCCACCCGCGCGGCCCGATATTCCCGGCGACCCCCTGAAAATTCCCGCCCTGCACCGTCATCCCCGGCAGATCGGACGCCAGCTTCTGCGCCGCGACGCTCACGGGCGTGCCCGCGCCGAAGGTCACGGAACTGACGCCGCGCACGAGCGAACCATACCCCGGCAGGGCCACCAGCTTGGTCACGATGTCCGGCCCGCTCCGCTCCGAGCTTGAGGACATGATCGAGCCCTGAAAGACTTTGCGCAGGTCGGTATTGTTCCACCCCGCCTCGACCGTAATCTTGGTGAGGCTTCCCTTGATGGCGTTCCGGGTATCGCGAGAGAGGTTATAGATGGAAATCTGCGACGGCTGCGGCATCCCCATGAGCGTCTTCTGGAACGTGCCCGTCACCCGCAGGCCCTCAAGCGTCCCGTCGCTCTTGAACTGCACGATCTCTCCCCTGCTCTTCCCCCGCCATTCTTCAAGCGGGCCGAGCGTGACGACGATGCGCCGCAGGAACGGACGGTTCGGCGTGGAGCTTTTCTTTTCAGCGGCCATCATTCCCCCGCAAGCCGGATCGCTTCGCCGAGCGTTTCCATCGGATCACCGAGCGTAAACGGGGATTCCTCCCCTTCCGGGAACCACAGGACGTTGAGCGTATCGCCGGGGGCCTCCTCGTCTCCGGGCCTGCCCCGCGAGAGGGCCACCACGATGTTCTCGCCATTGAAGGCGTCGCCATAGCCCGCAAGGCAGTTCGGGCTCCCCGGGACCAGCTTCACCCCGGACGCCAGCATAGAGCCGCCAGCGTCGGAAATGTCGAGCAGCCACGCGGATTCCTGCCCGCGCACATAGTAGGAGCGGAAAAAATAGGTGTTGGAGCCGAGCACCACGGAAAACGTGCGCTCACCGTCCGATGTGAGAGGAAGGAGGTATGCCATAGGGTGAGGATAAACGAGAATCGGCATCTACCTCACCCTGAACATGTTCCAAAACAAAAGCCCCGGCTGCTGAATGAGGCCGGAGCTTTTGACAATCCAAACCGCCTACACGGCGGATAACGAATGCACCCCCGGAAAATATTTTTTGCTGTACTTCTAAACCGCCTACACGGCGGATAACTGGAAGACGCGATAGTGGCGTTCGCTTCTACCCTTCTAAACCGCCTACACGGCGGATAACAATGGCCGCGCGGGTGGCGCAGCCTTCGGCGACTTCTAAACCGCCTACACGGCGGATAACCTGCTCCGGCGTTCCCAGTACGCGCGCGGCAGCTTCTAAACCGCCTACACGGCGGATAACGGCGTCCCGGTGCTGATGGAACCGTCCGCAGTCTTCTAAACCGCCTACACGGCGGATAACTGGAAAACATACTGCACGCGGGTCTGCCATTCCTTCTAAACCGCCTACACGGCGGATAACTAGAGATATTTGATAGCCCCTCTTTTCTTTTCAGGGGGTTGCATCAACATCCCTATCAAACCCTTCGCTTTCGGAGCCTCTTTCCAACCACCTTATTCCAAAAGATTTTTCCGGACAACTTTTTTATGAAGCCTGAGGAAGCTCCGGGGCAAGCCATAAAAACAGCCCCCTTCCTCACGGTTGGGGGCTGTTTCGTTACAACACCTTGATGGTGTCCATCATCCACAGGATTTCATGTTTCGTAGCCTGTCCCATGAAGAGGAAAGGCAAGGCGTCGCGGGTAAGGAGGAAGAACCGTTGCCGCTTCCCGGCGGGGCTGGTCTGCGCGTCCGGGGTGAAGGCTGTTGCCGCGAAGTCCGGCGGGAGGATTGACCGAACCCGGTCTATATCCCGCATGAGCTTGGAATGCTTGCGCTGCATTCCCTTGGCTACGTCGAGGGTGGTGAGCATATCCGCCTCCTACCGTGCGTTCAACTGCCGCACGATTCCGAGCAGCGCGTAGCCGGGATTCGCATAATCCGCGAGGTGTCTTTCCGGGTAGATAAGAGCCTGCCGGAGATCAGAGAATATGGAGTGCTGGAGGAGGTCAGTGAGGTTCCTTGTTGGATCCATTCCCTTGATGGAGCCGCTCCTCATGCCTGAACGCTTTCCCAACTCCAGCCCTAATTCGAGGCAAAGGTTAAAGGAGTTCGACATCAACGGTTGAAGAATATTACGTACCTCTTCATGTGCGGACTGGATTTCTTCAACAAACTTCAGGAACGGCGTTTCATCCAGATAGGGAGCCGGGACGGGTAGGTTCCGTTGAGCCGGAGGGAGCGCCTTCTTTTCCTCAAGCGGCTTCCGGCTCAGTTCGTCGATCTTGCCCTGCACCCATGCGAGGGCATCTGGGAGCCAATTGGTGGGCAGGTCGTCGATGCGGCCAAGCTGGAAGCGGGCGCGCACCTGCGGCCACAGGTTTGAAGGGTGCACGCCGGAGAGCCTTGCCCAGACGTTGACCATATCGCGCAGGGGCTTTCGGTCGTCAGGCGTGGAAGGGGGGAGGGAAATGGGGCGTTCAACGGGCACCCTGTCGCCGTACCGTTCGATGACATCGAGAACCCAGCGGCGGAACGCCTTCGCTACCGGAGTGCGGGCGAACATCGCGAGGAGGTGGCAGCCGCGCAAGCTGAAGATGCGGGCGCGACCAGTCCCGAAATTTCCCAGAACCTCATTTTGAGGTTCTGTGGAGATTTCAACGAGTTGCGTCATCCCTTCTGTGAATTCATCGGCATTGCGCTGGTAGATTTGGGTAACCTTGTCTTCCCGCTTATAGCCCAAAGCACGGGCTATTTCAGAAGACTTGAACCAAGGCTGATTGTCGCGGGTGATGGGGGAGAAGGTAAAATCGTTGAAGCAAAGAGACTGAGACATGTGCCACTCCTAGTTTTGGATATTGGCACCGCCTACGAATGACGATGCCGGGTGTTCGTAACCGCAACTAGGAGCGGCTGCCTGCCTTTAGGCAGAAGCCTTGGACATATCAGGCACACCCGGCATCGAGAAGATACAAGTATAGCAGAAAACCACAGCCAAAAAGAGTCTTGACTTCGGTAAAAGGGCACAAAAAGAGCCATACTGTCGGGTGGCGTTGTCCGCCTAGTTTGGTGTTACGAGCACCGTGAAAGGACAACGCCATAAATTTGTGAAAATGTCAATACTTACTTACTGAAAGAGCCTATCACAGCCAGTAACATGACAATTACTACAATGATCCACAAATAATGGAAAAGCCCCTTTCTCTTTTTTGGGACACTGCTTTCAGTCGTCGGTCCCACCAATCTGAAATTTCCCGGCTCAATCTCATAAAGCTGGCTTTCATCCACGATACCTAACGCTACGCACCGACAACACGGGGCCTCTCCCGGATGCCCGCCGGGGAGCGTTTCATCCCACCGAAATATCTTTCCATCGCGCTCGGCGCAGCGCGCACAGACGCGGGAATCTCCCGCCGTGCGCCAGATATACTTCTTTATGCCCAGATTCTTTGCGTTTTGTTTATCTGGTGTCGCTCTGATATCCAGAGTATATGACCATAGCTTGTCAATGCGTTCCTTGTATACATCCAAGTGCTTGTTAAAACAGGTAAGATACTCATCAGGGTACCGTTTCTTCTTGAGTGCATCGATCTGGATCTGAACTTCCGCTATCCGTTGTAACGTCTTTTCCCCCAGCTTGCGCGGCATGGCAACCTCCGTTATTGGTTTACCACTACTAGCAAAACTTTTACCGAAAGGCACCATGCCAAAACATGCGAAGGGGGGCAAAATTATGAAAAACTATTTAGGAATTCTTTTATGTTTCGCTTTATTAGCACTGGCAGGTTGTAAGCTAGAGCACATATCTCGTGTAAAACTGTCACAGATGTCAAATGATATACAGACAATTCAAACTGCCGTGAGGATAGAGGTTCCGTCATGCACCCATTATGAAGATAAGACAAAACCTTCAAAATCTCTCCTCGATACCGCGCAATTAGTTGAACAGCTTTTTTCTGATGCAGAATTTGACGGATGCCAAAATGAGGGGCTTGAGTCTATCGCTACTTACTTGGTACCGATGCAAGTAGGTACAGTTCCTCCAGACGCAAAAGACTATACCCCAAAAGGCATTAGTATTATTAGAAATAATTATGGTGTAGTCTTCTTTGCTCTTTCAGAAGATATTCGTCAGAAAATATCTGAAGCAAAGAAAAATGCTATGACAAAAGACCTAAAGTTTAATGTAATAATAAAGTTTATAAATGATACCAATGAAGAATTAAAGATATTCCCCAGTGCAGTATATGTTGATGATATAGCTTTTGCAGGATTACCTGCATGGGGTAATAATTATACTATACTTCCCAAAAAAACAGCCACCATTATTCTTTCCAATGTTGCTTCTGATTATGTTGTTTCCAACGGACTCGTACCTGTTTTTTCCGAGGCCCAAAAACAAAATACTAAAGAATAAAGAAAAGCCCCGCATAAAGCGGGGCTTTCTTATTTCTTCTTCCACGCGTCCAGCTGTTCCGCCAGATAAGTCTTATCCGCTTCCTTCGCTTCAACTTTACCACTCTGCACCGGGGCCGATCCTGTCTTTTTCGCGCTCCCTTTCAGTGCCGACGGCGACCGCCCGACACTTTGCAGTTCGACAAAATTGACCTGCTGGAAAGTGATCCCGATTTCCAATGCGCCCTTGTATGGGGCGGAATGTGTGGGCGTCAGGCTGGTGATCACCATATTCGTATAGATGGCGTGTTCGGTGATCACTTCGACGGGTTCACGGGCCTTCCGCATCTCCACGAAAGACTCGAACGCATCCCTCGCCGCGTCCCTTCCGTCTCCGGCGTTGGTCATGGCTACCGTAACAGCCAGCGTCACGGGCTTCAGGATAACGTGATCCGTCACCGTTGCGCCCGACTCCATCGCCAACTCCGTAGCCTGTGACGTGTATGTGTGCGCCTCGCTCTTTTTGACGGAAACCTGAATGCCCGCAATGGCAACACCTTTGCGCACAATCGCGGCCGGTTCGCCGGACTGCACTGTCGAAGATGTGAACGAATCAGCCATACTCCCCTCCTCAATAAACCACCGCCGCGTTCAGGCCCGGCGTGTTGATTTGCGCGGCTTGGCCAAAGGAACGGGTGGCCATGTCCGCAGCCTGTTGAGGTTCGGGGGCGGTTATTGTCTGATGAACTTCGTATTTCCTATTGTCGGTGACGGTCGGGCCATTCTTCTGTGGCATATGAATGACCGATTGTCCGCCCGGAGAAGCCTGTACGCCTCCGGGCCGACGCCGGGAGTAGGTCGCGACCTGATCCACAAGCGTACCTACTTCCCTGAGCATGGAAGGAGAAAAAAGTTCCTGCTTCTTTTCTGCGCTATGGGAAGATGATGGAGCAGGGACAACTTGCTTTCCTACCGTCTGAGGTTGAGAGAAAACAGGCTCACCTTTCTTCCCTTCAGCAACATTGAAAGTATCCCGTACAGCTTGCAACCCCGCCTGCCCCACCGGGGCTTTCAATTCTGTGCGCTGTTCAAGGCCAGCAGAAATCTCTTTTTCTCTTTCTTTGAGCCTCTTGTCTTTCTTTTCTTGAGCTTCATCTTTATAGCCGAGCAGCTTTGCAAATTCGTTGCCGAGAGACGCAACACTTTCTATCCCTGATTGCACTTTTCCCCAGAATCCATCAAAGAGCTTGCTGATAAGCTCGATGACTTCTTTTACAGAATCGAAATTGCGTTTCAGAATCCCGCCGACAAACCCTGCGATGTCTTCAATCATCGCTCTCAGGGCCGGAAACTTTTCACCGAGATCGGCAAACCATTCTTTAACCGCGCCGATGATGCGCCCAATGACGCTGTCCTTGCCTTCCAGGAACCCAAAAAAATCTTCGACAACCGCGCTCGCCAGTGCGAAGCCCGCAGCAATCAAGGCAATCTTCGCAATCAAAGGAGCGAATGCGGCAAGCAAAAGCGTAAGCGCCCCGGTCAACAGCTTTGACCAGTCCGCACCTTCACCAAGCTCACTAAAGAAATCACCCACGGGCCCCAACGCATCCTTGATCCAATCAAGCAGCCGCTTCCCGGCTTTCCACACGCGCTCAAAGGCCGTACCCATCCCTTCGATGATCTTGCCAATACCGAGCCGTATCCATTCCCTGTTTTCAGAAATCCAGCCTTTGAACGTAGCTACCAGCCGTTCCGCCTGCGGCAACGCCGCCAGCGCAATCGTGGTTGCCATCCCCCGGATCATGGTCGTGATCTGGACGACCTGCGCCTTGAATTCCGATGCCCGCTTCACGGTTTCCGGGGGAATGATCGCGCCGACGTCGTGGGCTTCCGCCTTGAGTTTGGCGATGCCGTCGGCCCCCTGCCGGAGCAGCAACACGGTTTCAGGGGAGAGCCCGTAGGCATCCCCCCAGATATTCGCCGTGGCCGCATCCATCCCCTTGAATTGGTTGGCGTAGCTCTCCAGCGTCCGGCCCGTCCAGCGGGCCTGCTTCTCCATCTTCGCAAGGTCGGACTGCACGGCGGAGGCGGATACCCCCATCGCGTTCGCGGCGTAGGCCCATTCCTGCAGCTTGGTCGTGCTGACGCCCATGGTGTCGGAAAGCGTCTGCAAGTCCGCCGCGCCGTTCACCGCATTGGAAAAATACAGAGCCATGCCGCCCGCCGCAGCGGTGAGCACGACGGAAGCCTGTTTGACGCGGGACACGACCGCATCCAGCCCCTTGTCGAACGCCTGCAACTTTTCCTTTGCGCCGGGGGAAAGCTCCACGCCGAGCAGCGTCACCAGTTCTTCAGCAATCATGCTCAATCCTTTTGCGCCCGCGCGCAGGCTTCCGCGTACTCGCGCCAGTCCGCCAGCCGCAGCAGGTCGAAATAGCCCTTGATGGAAAGGGTTCCGTCAGTCAGATCGGAGTAGCGGCACAGCCCCGAACCAACGAGGCGGCTCAGGGCCGCGTACTCTTCCCAACCCTCGGGAACCGGGATGGAAACGGCACCGTCTACGGCTACGTCAGGGAGGGCACTTTCAACGTAGCGAGCGTTTTCGGAAAAAAATCCTTCACCAGATGCCAGACGGCGAGCAGCCCCGCGCCATAGAGCTGATCAGGGTGCTCCATGAACCAGCGGTTGAAAACGACCTCGTCGCGCAGGGCTTCGTTCTGCGGCGTGTAGCAGCGCCGGAGGGCCTCCTCGACAAGAAGGTACACCTTGTCCTCATCCATCTCGGAAAGCGCAGGCGCAAGGGACGCAAGCACGCCCTCCCCCGCCATTTCCCCGCCGTCCTTTTTCGCGGACGCCAAGGAGAGCAGCGCGGGGCCGAAGACCTTGAACACCCGGTTGCCGAAACGCATGGCCTCAAGCGGGTTCAGGGCCTCGAAACGGTAGATGACGCCATCAAGGGAAAAGCTCCCCAGTCCAGAGACATTCATGGAAGAACTCCTATCGGTGATAATGCGTTAGAACAGCGAGGAAAGGGAGGAAGAAAGGTTTGCGGTTTCGTCCTCGGCGGACGTGATGGTGAACTGCATGGAACCCTGTTTCTTGTCGCCCGTGGAGAGCTGGCCGGGACGGCTGATATAGCCCTCAGTCATGGTCAGCAGGATGTCCGCGCCCGTGCGGGCCACCACGGTCACGCCCGCGCCGCCGTTCTCCTGCCGCAGCCGCAGGTCGGACAGAAACTTGATGGACCGGCTCGTCTCCCGGAGCGTAAACTGCAAGGTCGCCCCCTGATTGGTGGCGATGTTGATCCCGGCGCCGTCGGTGCCCTGCGTCTTGTCCACTTCGCCGCCGTCCCACGTGTAGACGAAGGCGGCCCCCTCGTGGAAATCCTGAATGTTCACCCCGTCTATGGTGAGGGACATGTTCTTTTGATTGTAGACTTTTCTCATGGTGCTGCGCTCCTAGTTGTACACGGACACGGCGATGGCCACGCTATGGAAGGCCCCGGCCTCATAGGCGGTGATGGCGATGGGCGGCGCGATGCGGGCCGCGCGTTCCGACATGGTGGCCCCGGCGACGGACGCCGGAGTGATGGAGGTCGCGGGCAGCGTGTCGTATCCCGTCTCCGTGTTGTCCGATTCGACGTCACGCGGGGCGAACGTCCCGTTGTCCGTGTAGCGCCGATTGATCTTGGCGGCTGCGGAAACCAGCAGGTTCTGCCCGGCCTGCGTGTAGGGCACCTTCTTGTTGCGCAGGAACACGTTGTAGACCTCGACCTGCAGTTCTTCCTTGTAGTTGTCGAGGTTCACGAGCGAATCGGTGAACCAGTCCGACGCGGCCTGCACCCCTTCCCGGATGACGGAACTCGTGTTCCCGATGGAGACGTAGGTGTTGATGCGCCGGGACTCCAGCGCGGCGAGCTGCGTCTCGGTCAACGGCACTGTGCTGATGCCCGGAAGCTGCTTGAACTTCATGGTCAGCGTGGAGCTGTTCAGGGCGTAGTTCACCGAAAGGGCCAGCGCCAGATAGGACATTTCCGGGTAGACCTGCGGGTTGTCGTGGTAGAACGTAAACGTGCGGCGGTATCCGCTGTTCATGGCATAGTAGCCGATGTTCGTGGTGTTCGCGGTATCGTAGGCGTTGGGCGCGTTGGTGCACGCCCCGAAGATGGCCGGGCTCTGCCCTTCCGCCCAATCCGCCACGGCCTTCTGCTCGTCGGTGTCGCGGTATTGCGCGTCAATGGCCCAGCCGTAGACCGCGTTCCCAGAGCACCGGGCCGCCGTCTGGATAAGGCCGATCTCCGAAACCAGATCGCCCGGCGTGTATCCGGGGATATTGCTGGCGGCCCTGGCGGACGTAAGCCCGAGCAGCGCGGAAACGTCCGTGCCGGAAGACGGCGCCGCGGCGTATCCGAGGGACGCGCCGTCCCCGGCCTGCGCGGTAACGAGCCGGAGCGCATTGCCGGATGCCGCAACGGTGACACCCTTGGAAGCCAGCGCCGTGTTCAGGACTTCCGCGACCTCGGCAACGGTAGGCGTGCCGTCGAAGGACAGCCCGGAGACGGACACCAGCGCGTCGTTCACCTCGATGTCGAACGCGCCTTCCGTGACGTTCGCAAGGCCGGAAAGCGCCACCTGCCCGCCCGTCAGCTCGGCGGCCGTGGGCTCGGTGAAGACGCGCCCCACCGCCAGCGTCTTCGGGCGGTCGTCTCGGGAGAAGAAGGCGTTCCCGGCCCAATAGGCCGCGCTGTTGACGGGCACGGCGGCGGAAAGGGCCTTCATCGTGCTGAAGAACTGCACCCGCCCGTTGCCGGCGGAGAACTCCACGTCGGGAGTCACAAAACAGATCATGGTCATATCCGTGGCGATCTCCGTGATGGGGCGGGAGATGCTTACCGAAACGTCGAGGTCGCGCGAAAGGGGTTCCTTCGGGCAGACCACAGGGCTCACAGGCATGGGGCTTCCTCCTTGGGAAGTTGCAGGGATTCGTTGTTGATGACCCACTGCGAGGCGTCGAACCACTCCAGTGGGTAGGCCCTGCCGAACAGGGCGTAAAACGTCATATCGAAGAAGGCGCGCTGCTGTATGCGTCCGCCGAGCGGGCCGGACAGATCGGTCACCGGGCCGCATCCGGCGAACCCGAGGACACGCCACAGGTCGAAAAAGCGTTCCGCAGCCTCAAGGCTGTACCGGGCTTCGCTGGCGAGGCTGTAGGCGTTCGGTCCCCGGACGGACACCTGAACCGTACAGAGCGTTTCGTTGCCGAGGTACTGGACGCCCTCGTCCTCCGGCGATTCCGGGAGGGTGAAATCCCCCATCCCTTGTTGGAGCAGTTCCTGCCCTTTCCACCAGAGCGTCGCGTACACGCCGCTCGGCGGGCGGGGCCCGGCCTGCGTCTCGACGACTACCCGCCCGGCCTCCCATTGGAAAACGGACGTCAGGTAGTCCGCCAGCAGCGTGTTGACCGCATCCACGGTCAGCGTTTTGGTCAGGGGCCCGCTCATTCGAAGTACCGGACGCAAGCGTAGATGTTGTGCAAGGTGTTCTTTTGCATGAACCCCGTCCCGGCGACGCGGAAACGGTAGCCGCCGTACTCGACATAGGATTGACGCCGCTCCAGCCCTTCCGCGTTGATGTCCGTGAAAAACAGCTCTTCGTCCGTGGTCAGGGTGATGCCCGCAGCGGAACTGTCCCCCTCGGCGTAGAACTGGAGCTCCTCGAACGACATGGCGAGGACGATGGCGGAAACGGTGCGCGTCGTCCCCGGCCCGTCTTCAACCCACACCCCGTTGACGTGCGCCCCGGTGGTGTCCGTCACAATGACGGGCCGGGAAAACGAGTCGAGGACGGATGAAAAATCCATAGGCAACATGCTCATGTCCTGTCCCTCACCTGCCACGTCGCCGCCTGACGCATGGCCCCGGTATCGATCAGCGGTTTGTCCGAACCCTTCTTGCGCTTGGTTTCCTCTGAGTTCTCTTCCCAATCCCCATCGGCGATAGCTTCTTTGACCAGATCGGCCCCGACGCTCCCGGCGGTTTCCAGCACGTCATTAATGTCCGTGTTGCCCGCTTCCGCGTCCGGCATGGCCGTGCGCATGTACTCGGGGAACCACTTGCGGATTTTTTCCGCCGCCAGTTCCATGAACGCCCGGCGCGGGACGCCCAGACCGTAGTTGTTGGCCACGGCCACCAGCAGGATGCTGGCCCCGTTCTTATAGTGCGGATTGCCGAGGCCGCTCCCGCCGCGCGGGAACCCCACGGCGACCTCCTTCCCGGCCAGCGCCTCAAGGCGCTTCGAGAAGCCTTTCAGCCCGCCGGGGTTCTTGCGGTTCAGCTTGATGGAGATCATGTCACTTCACCACATAGCCGCGCGGCATGATGAGTTCGAGCAGGGACAGCAATTCCAGACCGTAGCTGGTGCGCGCGTAGTCCGCCTGAAACGGATCGGTTCCCGTCACCATCCCATTGTTGGCGTTGGTGACGCTCAGGCTGCTCGTGCTCGCGCTCTGGCTGTTGACGACGCCCGCCTCCGCGCCCTTCATCCCCGCCGCGTTCAGCGCCCGCCCGATGTTGAAGCGCACGGCGAGGCGATGGGCCACGGAAAGCATGACGATGCGTTCCCAGAACTTCCCGAGCCTGCCGGGATTCCACAACAGCGACGCCGTTTCGAGCGCGCCCGCCACCGCCGCGTCGGGCACGTCGGCGAACTCCGGGAACGCCGCGCGGAAGGCTTCGACGGTGACGGACATGGCTCTCCCCCTACTTCACGAGCACGGAGGACGTGCCCTTGATTTCCGTCTTCACGGTGGCGGCCTTGTTGCCGGACGGCGCGGTCAGGACTTCGCTCTTTTCCGCGTCCTTCACGCGCTTCTGCGTCTGCGCCACGGTGTTCACGGCTTCGGCGTCCTTTTTCGGCGTATCCATAGCCAACAGGCCGGAATCGACAAGCCGGGCCACGGAAGGGTTCGCGCTCACGGCCTTGGCCTCTTCATCGGACAGGACGCGCATTTCCAGCGGTTTGAGCGTGAAGGAAAAGGCCCACCCCGGCGCTACAAACGTCCACGGGCGATCCATACGGTTGGTGATGACGCTGCTCATGGCTTCCCCCTTAGATGCCGTCATAGTAAGCGATGGAACCGGCCTGCCGCACATGGAACGAACCGATCTTCATTTCGGCGTAGAACTCGGCGGCCAGCGGAGCCGGGACCGGGGCCTGCAGCGTGTAGGGCATCGGCATGGGCATACACTGGTTCCGGCGGTCACGGTCCCACACAATCATGCGGTCGGCCCCGCTCGCCCCCGCACCCGCGAGGTAGCGCAACGGGAGGATTTCCAGCGGCTTCCCGGCGATGCCCGCCACGGTCGCGTTGGCGATGGTGTATTCCTTGATGCTGGTCAGCATCCCCACGCCGCCGATGACGGCGGGCTGGGACAGCAGCGCGTACTGCGCCAGCGGCACATAGATGATCGTCGGCTTGAAGATGGTCCGGGAGTCCTGCCACATCTTCGTCAGCGCATTGTTGATGTCGTTGAAGATTTCGAGCGGCGTCTTGTCCTTCCATTCCGTCTTCCCGGATTCGCCCTGCGGAACCGTGGTCGCCGTGACACCCGCGTAATTCAGGAACGGCTGGAAGTTCATGTCCGCGTTGCCGTAGAAGAAAGACTGCTCCGTCAGGTTGTCGCAGGCCACGCGCATGGTTTCGCCGAGATCCTGAGACAGGTTCCCGTTGAAGCCGAACGTGTATTCGCGGGCGTCCTCGTTGGTGATGACCGCGCCGACGGCGGCGTAGGCCACGGGCACGTTCACCGCCCCGGCGGACTGCGCGACCATCGGGATATTGGCGTTCGGGCCATTGCCGATGAACGACGCGGCCCCCTGCCTGTCGCGGCTGATGTAGGCGTACTGTGTGGCGCCGGGGTTGATGTCGCGCATGATCTGGTCTTCGGACAGGACGTTGTACCACTCGTGCTCAGGGTACAGGACATCATAGAAGGCGGCGTCCACGGCGGTGTGGATGCTGAACGCGATATCGGAAGCGGTGACGTTTTCATGACTTCCGTACGTGATAGGCATTGGTATTCCCCCTTACCTAGATGATTTCGAGAAGGCCAAGGCTGCCGGCGGAGGCGGCGGTGACCCACTGGACGTTGGTGAGGGCGACGGTATCGCCCGTGATTTCAGTGCCCACGAACGAACCGACGAGCAAACCGTGGGACGTGGTATCCTTGACAACAAGATGGGCCGCCGTGTTCGCCGTAGCCGCGTTCCCGGCCGTCACCCAGATGCGGCCGCCGACACGGGCCGTGCGCATGACGTTGCAGACGTCGCCGTCGCCCCAGCCGGATACGTTGTTCCCGTCGGTGCGGCACTGCTGGTTCCTGACGGTCACGCCGTAGAGCTGCGCGGCGGTGGTGTCCGCGCCGACGGGGGAAACCTTGACGGAAGTCATGCCGGGCCGGGAAGCGTCCGCGCTGTACGCGCCCACCACGCCAACGCCGACGGGAAGCAAGTCCCCTTCGCTTCCGGCGGGCATCGACACGACGCAGGCGTCGATCAGGTCGACGTCGGACGCATAGGCGAGATCGCCCGGCAACGCCGTGCCCTGCTGGTCAACGTAAGTGGCCTGCATGAAGCCGTTGTTCGATCCGGTATAGACGCTCATTACTTGTCCCCCTTGCGGTTCTTGAAGGCCATCATGCGGGCGAACGGATCGCCTATGTTCGCATTCTTCACCTTCACGGGTTCGCTTCCCGGGGCCTTGCGCGGCTTCCGGTTGCCGATCTTGGCCTTGGCGGAAGCCGCCAGCACAGCGAACGCGGCCCCGATGCCCTCGTCCGTCCAATTGTCATCGACGGCCACACCGCGCTTGTTCATGACGTGGGCCACAATGGCCTTGCGGCGTCCGGCGCGGAGCTTGCAGTTCCTGACCCGGTTTTCCAGTTCGCCGCGTTCAGACTCGTCCACCTCGGACTCCATGATCTCTTCTTCGGCGGCGGCCTGATCCAGCAGTTCGGCGGCAAGCTGTTCCTGCGATTCGGGGTCAAGCAGCTTGTCGATCTGCTCCTTGTAGTCGACGATCACCTGCTTCGCCTCTTCAAGCTCGGCATTCTTGACATCGATCTCTTCCTTGAGTTCGTTGCAACGCTTCATCGCGTTTTCAACTTCTTCCGCCGAGGAAACCTTGGCCTCCTCAGCCGCCTCGTTCGCCATGCGCTCGGCTTCTTCCTTGTCCGCTTCGTTGGTGAAACGGAACGTCCGGGCCCCATTCTTGAAGTGCTGCTTCACAGTGTACTCAGCCATGTCCGTAGTCCTTTTGTTGATGATTCGTGTGTCCGGCCCCAGCCGCGCCGCGCCTGAAGGGAGGAGCAGGATGTGGTTGAACCGGAAATCCGATTGCCGGGCCTGATACGTCTCGCCGCTGAACGTCCCGTCGCCATAGGTGATTTCGCCCTCGTACCCGGCGGATACCTCGGCCAGTTCTCCACGCTTCACGGCTTCGATGGCGTCACGGTCGGAAATGAGCAGGTCGCAGCGCAATTCGTCCCCCTCGACCCACGGCGTCCCTGCCACGGCCCCCACCGTCAAACCGTCCTTCATGGCGTTGTCCGGCGTCCGCCACTCGTGGGCGTCCTCTTCATCGGTCATGATGGTCGCGGGCTTGCCCTCAAGCGTTTTCATGGCTTCCGGGGTGAACTCCGCCGCCGGGATGAATTCCATGACCGTGCCGCGTCCCGCCAGCGTATCGGGAAGCCCTTCGCACTCGTCCGCGCCGTAGGGGTAAACGCCCTCTTTCAGCACGCAGACCGTGACGGTCAGCAACCCGTTTTTATCCTCGCGCCAGTTGGCGATCCTCTGTCTGTTGCGGAATGCCTTCACACCAGCCTCCAGCCCGTTTGCGGCCCTGACCATTTCCCTACCTGCGCCACCTCCCGAAGCTGGCTGCGGTCCACGATGCCCAGTGCCACGCAGCGGCACTGGAGCGGCCAGCCGGGGTGTCCGTCATCCGGCGGTTCGTCCCACCGGAAAATCTTCCCGTTCCGCACGTAGTGGTTCCCGTGCATGGAGTTCCCCTGCGGGTACTTCCCACCCGGCGCACCCACCACGCGGCTGTCTTCGGACGTCCGCCAGATGTATTCTTGAATGCCGAGCGCGGTCTGACGGATTTGGTTGATGTTCGTATTCATCTTGCTGGTCTGGTCCCGCGCGATGACCTGCGCCCGCTCCTTTGTGACGCGGCCGAGCAGATGGATTTCCTCCGCCAGCGTCCGGCCTTCCGGGAACGGCTGTTGCCGCATGGACTGATAGACCGCCCGGGAAACGCGCCCGATATAGTCCGTGGGGATGGTACGGATAAGCTGCGCCGCCTCCATCGAAGCCAGACGCACCGATACCGCGACGTCAGGGGCGTCCAAAATCATGGCCATGTCGATGCCGAGGGCCTTGCCCACGGCCCGCCCCAGCTTCTCCTTGGCGATGACGTCCACATCCAGCGCCCAACGCCCGGCCAGCCCTTCCGCCTTCCATGAAAACGCCCGCTCCCAGACCTCCTGCGCCCCGCGCAGGGCCAGAATCACGTCGGCAATGCGGGTCATGGAATCCATCCCGGCCAGCCGCGCCGCGACGTCCGCCAGCATCGGCGCCATCAGGGAATCGATCGCCCGGCGCGCCCGGACTTCCACGGGCTTCGGGGAGCGGACGCCCGGCAGCTTGCGGGTTCGCCTGGCGTTGAGGACCAGAACCGACGGCATCAGACGGCCCTCCCCGATGCGGCCAGCTTTTCCAGTTCCGCCAGCGGGCCGGACGGATCAACGGGCTGCATGAGGTCTGCGGCGTCCGGGGAATCCGCTTCCTCAGCAAGGAAATCCTTCACCTGCTCCCCGGTCTGAAATACGCCCCGCTGGATGAGTTCCTTGACCACGACATCCCGTTTGATGACACCATCGGCGTACAGCACCCGGAAAAGCTCCGCGTAGGTGCGGGCGTTCTCCGCCTTGACCTGCGACGACTCGTTCCAGAGCGGCGGGAAAACGATGTCCAGCGACTTCGACGCGGCCCGCCATCTCTCGAACCCCATGAGGTGCGGCCCGATGACGGAAAGCTGTTTCAGGATCACAGGCTTGATCCGCAGACGCTGGAAGGCGTCGATCATGTTGTAGTAGTTCTGGAGATCGCTTTCCCCGGTGGCGTTGAGCCCGCCCGGGGCCTGCCCGAGGAACCGCGTCGCCGGGATGTCTGAGGCCGCGCTGAGAAGCTGCGCAAAGGACATCACCAGCTCGGGGACGCTCCCGAACGAGGCGGCATGCTGCTGCACGTCGGCGTTCGGATTGTCGATGATGGCCCCCCGATAGAGCGAAATCTGCTTGCAAATCTCTTCCAGTTTGTCGATGGCGAGATTGTTCGTGGCCTGCAACGCCATGAGGTTGCTTGTCCGCACCAAAAGAACCGAAGCCATATTGACGAGGTGGTAAGCAGCCTGCTGCGTCCCGACCACGCGCACCAGCAGATCGTACAGCGGCGCGAGCTTCGATTCCCCAAATCCCGCAGGGTTGTACCGGAAGTTCTGGAGGATGTTCATGGCCGCCCGGTTGATGAGCGGCGAGCCGTCGAACACGACCAGCCGGGAAACGTCGGCTTCCACCCCTTGAATGATGTAGCGTTCCGCCCGGTCATAGCCCGCTGAAAACGGATTCTGATCGTAGTCGGGCCGGGTGATGCGCGACACGTCGACCACGTTGAAGGCTTCGAGGTCGCCGCGCCGGATGCGCTCAAGGGAAAGCCGATCCGACAGCCTCTCGTCCTCCTCGCCCTTGATCACGATGGTCTGGCAGCACCCGCCGTAAAGCCGCTCCTGAATCAGGGCCCGGCGGTTCTGGCGGTCGAGGTCAAAGGCTTCGTAGGCGCTGCGCAGGTCCGTGGACAATGCCGTATCAACGCCCGTGATTTCAAAGGGCAGGCGCAGGGCGTCGTCCACGGGGATGTCGATGATCTTCCGGGCCTCCCAGCTCGTCATGTACCAGCGCGTGTACTCCTGCCAGCGGTACAGAAAATTGTTGCTGTAATAGGGGTTGCTGGTGCGCTGCGCGGCGTGCTGCAAGGCCCCGCGATCCCCGTTCCCGGATGCCCCGCCGCCGTCCAGCATCATGTTGCGGATCGGCTGACGCCGGACGACGACCCGGCGGCTGGAACGGATGGGAAAACGGCTCATGCCTGACCTCCTGCATAACGCCAAATGCTGACGGCCATCGTCAGCGTGTCCACATGGTCATCGTGTGCGTGGCTCATATCCGGCATGAACCGCGCCGCCTCGTCCACCAACACCTGCGCGTGCTCGGCGCCACGGGGAAGCCGGACACGGCCGCCCGCAACCACCCACGCCGATTCCTGCACGCGGGAAACCTTGTCGTCGGGGAAACCGAAGTCAGCCGGACGCCACCCGTAGGCCGGGACGCCCTGCCGCCGCAGCGTCTGCTCCAGCGGGGTGCCCGTCGCCTTGTCCTCAATGAAGAACTGGCGCAGGCCCCGCTCCTTCCAGCGCTCATAGACAAGCTGGGCGGCGTGGAGCAGTTCCGGGAATTCCCAACGCCCATAGGCGCAATCAACACAATCAAGGGCGTTCCGTGTCCCGTGCCACACCCGGATGACCGAGGCGTCAGCCGTGGACTTGGCCTTGTATGCGGTATCCGCCGTGGAAAAGAGCATCCCGTCAAAGCGGTATTGCCCATCAAAATCGAACCACTGCCACCACTCTTTCTTGATCATCGCCCCGCCGGGGATCATCGGCTCCTGCTGGTACTGCGCATAGAACGTCATGGGGTCCACTTCGCGCATGAGTTCCGCCGACTCGCGGCTGAACGTCTCAGGCCAGAGCATTTCCCCCGTGGCTTCATCCATCGCCGAGAGCTTCAACACGCGCCACAGCCCCGGTTCGGTAGCGAGCACATGCCCAACGAGGTCTTCGGTATGCAGACGTTGCATGATGAGCAGGATCGGGGTGCCGTCGTGGTTGCGGCGGCTTTTGAGCGTCTGCGTGTACCATTCGTTGACGTGGGCGCGTCTGGTCGCGCTGCGTGACTCTTCGGCGGACAGGGGATCGTCAATGACGATGGCCCCGCCGAACTCCCGACGCTTCCTCCCGGCACCAAACCCGGTAAGCGTCCCGGTCATGCCTACGCCGTACAGTTCACCGCCCGCCGCCGTGGTCACAAAGTTCTGACGGTTGCCCCGAACCTGCGTGTCCGGGAACATGCGGCGGTACCAGTCGGACACCAGCGCATCCCGTATGCGCATGGTCTGGGAAACGGCCAAATCCGCGCTGTATGCCGTATAGAGCCAGCGGCTCTCGGGAACCATGCCGAACAGCCATTCCACGGTGTCATGCGCGGCGAGCGTCTTGCCGTGGCGGGGAGGAATCGTGATCGCCAGATTCCGAGCGCCGCCGGGCAACGTTCCGGCAGCCCATGACGTGATGGCCGCATACATCTTACGGTGGTACGGCAGGATGACGCGGGGAACACGGGTCGCCGCTCCCTTGGCGCGGGCGTACTGCTCAAGCGTGGGGAAGATCACTCTTCACCCTCCAGTTCCTCGGATTGGCGGATAAGCTCCTGAGCCACCTCAGCGGGCGTCAGCCGATAGGGAGACATGGAACCGTCGGAACTTGTATGGTCGATGCGATCCGACGGCTTCTCGCCCACGGTATCGCGGATCAGCTCAAACGCCCTCTCACTTCCCTTCGCTGCCTTCTTGAACAGGGCGGCGGCGAGGATTTCCGCGCCGCTGCGTCCCCCGTCTCCCATCTTACGCGTCAGCAACAGATCAAGGCATTCTCGGAGAGTCGCCTTCTCGCGCCGGGATTCACCCGAAGCGATGCCACCTTTCCGGCCTCTTTCTCTTGCTTCGCTCTTGGTTCGAGCGGGCTTCAGGTTCTGTTCATTCGCCATGTATGCAGAATGCAACAAAGCACAAAAAAAGCGCACCCTGAACAAGTTTCGGATGCGCTTGACTTTATTAACACGTTGCGTTGCTACCAACCCGCAATGATCCCCACTTGGGCGGGAAGTAGATTTCCGTGAAAGGCAATCATCGCGGCGACACCTGCTGGAAAAGGCCAGCGATACCATACATGAAGATTAGTTGTTGCCCCTAACCCATTGATAATACCGTTATACGGATTTGGGACTCCTCCACCAGCACCACCAAGCCAGTTCTGACACCCCTGACAGGGTTGCAGTTCGACAAATAATACCGCATTGGCCAATGCTCCGGCTACGGCAACAGTATATAAAGGTACAGGCCCCCCTCCAGCCCCAGCTCCAGCAGTTAAAGCAGCCCGTTCAGCATGTGCCCCAAGAGCCCCTCCTCCCTGACCAACCGCAATGCCTTGAGCAGCCAATTGCGAATTCCCATACATAACTCCAAAAGGATTTCCCGCGTAAGCCGGATAGTTAGGTGGAAAATTCACAGCCACAGCGGCTCTGCAAGATCCATTTGCTATACCTATACCTATCCCTGCCATCGGCGTGAAATGGTGTGCGCAGGCAGTGGCAAGCTGAACAGCTTCGGCATACATAGGCTGTGCAGCAGCTCCGACCGCAGTAAACTGGTGATAGAAAATACCCATAGCGCACCTCCGCAAATTATCTGGGATGATATTTATTTGTATATCAATCTATAACAAATAGTAAATAACAAAAAAATAAAGCCCCCTTCCTCACGGTCGGGGGTTTCCTCCTTTCTATTCCCGGCAGCTCACATTGGACCGATCAACTTCATGATGAGGGCGCCGAGGCTGCCGGCCGCAGCAGCCACGCCAGCAAGGACGGACAGGCCCCCGGCGCGTTTGTTCTCGGCGGCTTCAAGCGCGGCGATACGGACATCCAGTGCTGCGAGGCGTTTTCCATGATCCTTGAGCTGCGTTATCACGATGTCGTCGAGACGCTGGTTGGTGCCCGCGACCTCGGCCTTGAGCCCGGAAAGCTCGGCCTTCACTTCCCCGATCTCACGGACAAGCTGCACGTCGTCGTTCATCGCCCCGCCTCCACGCCATTGATCCACAGGAGCAGATTCCCGGCCTCGCCTGCGGGCAGGTGCACCCACTCGCCGGGCTCGGTAAACGTCTCGCCCCGGTAGGTGTAGGACCACTCACCCGTCACGACGGCCCCCGGCGTCAGCGGAGCCGGGCTTGTCGCGGCGGTCGGTTCCGCCCATCGAGCGCACCCACTCGCCGCCAGCGTCATCACGAACAGCAGCGCGATCAGCCTCGCGGCGTTCGCCGTACCGTTGACGAAGCCACAGCTTAAGGAACCCGGCAAGCGATGAAAGGAACTCAAGGACGGCCCGCACATCACTTCCCCGTCACGGCCTTGACTTCAGCCTTCACGGTTTCGGACTTGCCGTCAGCCACGGCACCCTTGTTCTGCCCGAAGTGCGCGGCAAGGGCATGGGCCCAGCGGTAGAAGACGGCATAAAGCCCCGCCGTTTCTTTGGGCACGGGCATCCAGGCGGTGGCCACGGCGCACAGGCCGCACACGGTCATGACCACGCTCAGGGCGGTCACGAGCCACGCCGCATCGGGATACTGCGCGGAAAGGCTCATCAAGGTCGAAAGGATGAAATCAATCACGGTCGCTTCCATCAGTACTTGCCTCCATGCTGGTAAAAGGCCACGTCACGCGGCTTGTCGGGGTCGTTGTCCACATGAATCCATGTCGGAGCCAGCTCGATGCGCCGGAATCCGGCTTCAAGCAGGGCTTGCAGCATGACGAAACGGGAATGGGAATCCACGCAGCGGATATCCACAGCGTAGCCGCGAGTGTGCGCTGAGGTGGGCACGCCGCCGACCGCCTTGTTGTGCTTCGGGCAGCGGTAGGCGGAAGAAAGAGGGAACGGGATGCCCGCCAGATCACGGGCCTCGTCGAGCATCTGGAGCAGGTCGGCGTCCATCTTCTCCATGCCCGCGCCGCACCCGCATTTGCAGCGGAACTCGAGGGGAGAGAAGTGGCGCAAGGGAAGAACAGCCATAAAAAATCCTCCTGCGCTCACTGTGTCACGGTGAGGCAGGAGGAAATACCCTGAACTTGTTCTATAGAATTCGTAAATATATTCTACATTACGCTATGTAAGATATTATTGTGTTATCTTTGAATAAAATTTACTCGTCTCAGATTACGCTCATCCTCACTACAAGATTGCATTGTATTATCGTTAAATCAATAATAGAGTACATAAAAGAGTCATACTGTGTTACCTTAAAAAAGGATTTCCGTATGGTTCCCCTATCATTATTAAATAGTACCTATAATGCTGTTAATACTCTTGTTACGAATAATGGTTTAACATTAAATTCTACCGCAACATTAGGAGATATTCTTGTCTTTCTGCGTGACGATATTGTATTTTATATAGCTAACAGAAATATGTTCACTAACGCATATAAACATGCATGGGAAGAATCTATAAAGCGTAGGTTAAAATATTTTCCACAACCTGTATTGGTAGCCCTAGGTATTCCTTTAAATACATTTGACGCCCTCATATTATCTTGGCAGAGCCAAGCAACACCAACAGCTCTCCCCCTCAAGTTTGGGCAAATGCGTATAGGTCCAAACTTTGCAGGTCCAGTTGCGGCACAACCACCACGGATCCAACAAGCGGCTGCTCAAGCTATCGCAGGGATACCTGCCATAGCCCTAGGAGCACAAGTTGGTAATAACCCTCTCGCATATGGACACGCATTCCCTATCCATATTTTCTACCACGCAGGAAATTGGATAGCTGCCAATAACCGTGGCCTAGCCGCACATTGTCTTGCAGGGATTCAACCAAGAAGACTTATTCCCCGTTTGCCACAACAGCTTGAACTCAACAGGCTGAATGAAGTAGAAGGGGTAAATCAAATTGGTCCGCTTATTTTTACTCCTGCCTTCGCCAGACCACCCTTTCTTCCTAATCCGCGGACGTTACCATCAGATGCTATCCCGATTACAAACGGACCCAACACATGGACTGTCATCAATGCTGCTCGTATCCCCTTAGCTTGGATTTAACCTCGATCATCTTATAATTACACGTTACCACAGCCTGAGCTGCACCTGCGGCTTGGGCTGTTCCTTTACCTGCCTGGCGAGGATGCGCACATAGCGTTCCGTTACGCCGAGTTCAAGGGCGATACGTCCCGGCGACTTCCCGGTTTCCAACATGCGGACGATCCTGTCCTTGAACGGCTCGCCCTTACGCCTGTTTGGAAGCGTCACCCGGAGCCCCCCGAAGGCCGCGCAAAGCCTTTCCATGCGCTTCATCCCGAGGACGGCGGAAAGCGGGGAACCCGCAACGGGTTTGCGGGGAATATACGTGGACACGCCGCCTACGGCCCTGCATAAGAGATCCGCGCCGTCATCACCGATGGCGTCGACCAGTTCATCATGGCTTACCCACAGCTCGCCCATCACAACCTCCCGCTATTCATCCACCGTCACAACGTGACCTTTTCCGCATTCCGATCCCACACGTAGCGCATGGAATCCCCACCGAAATCGCGGGCGACGCGATACACGAACAGTCTGCACGCGGGCCGCACCTCGACATTCGGGCCGAGCACGGCTATTTCCCCGCGTGATGCCCGCCATTCCCGGCGTTTCCTTGCAATGACGCCTTGAAGGGACGTGGACACTTTCGCCAACGCCTCAACTTTGCCCATGCTCTCGGGAATGACGATCTCAACCTGTACGGCCGTGCTCATGCCCCACCTCCAACGGGGTACACAGCCACCTCCCAGTGCGGGACAGCGGCGTAGCATTTCGAGCAACGCAGGGACACCACCTGCCTGTCGTCGCCCCAGAACCCGGTGCGCGACATGGCGTCTTTGAGCTGCTTTGCCATGTTGTCTAAGTCCGGTTTCTTCGTGTGGGCGATTTCGCCGCGCAACATAGCCTCTCGTTGTTTTTTCGGGGTCGATGCGGGAATCGGCATCCCCGCGACAAATTCGAGCACGAGAGGTCCTTCTAGAGGCTTTTTCGGGGCGCGCGCAGAAAGGAGATCGTCAAGCACGGCTTCCGCGCTCTTCTGCCCGGCGGACTTGTAGGCCACGCTGTGCCCGCAGCGGACGGCGTGGCGGACGCGGGCCTGTGCCGTGGGCGTGCAGTGCAGGACAAAGCGGTAGGCCGTCACTGCTCCACCCCCAACGCCCGCAAATTGGCAAGCTGCTCATCGAGCGGCGTGTCCAGCCTTCCCTGCTTGCGGGCGTCCATCTTGTCCCACAGGGCTAGAATCTTCGCGCACCACTCGCCGTTGAGCATCCGCTGCTCCTCACGGGTCAACGTCCTGCCGGGCAGGGCCAACGCATCGGCCCGCGCCGCTTCTCCCCGCCGCAATTCGTCGCAACGCGCCCAGATGTCGGCTACGGTGGGGAAGTAGGCGCACTCGCGGCGGTATTGCTTCACGGCGCGTTCCACGGTTTCGGGCGAGAACTCCGCGAGGTCTTCGGCCCAATCCTCGGCCAGAATCTGCAGCTGGGCAGGCGTCCTACCTGCCTGCGGGTAGTGCAGCGCCAGATTGACCAGCAGTTGAAGCATGAAGTCCGGGTTGTGCATGTTGAGCCCTCCTTGCTTGTAAAAGCATTTTCGCCATGTCGTCGTTGTCCTGTACCCGCTGCTGCGCTACGGTAGCCGCCCGAGGCCGCGCCTGATTGCCGTTTCCGCCCTGCTCAGCGGGTTCGGGAGGTTTTCGCAGCCAGTATTCCCGCTTGAGGAAATTCGCCGCCGTTGGGATGTATCTGCCGCCCTGCCGCTTCCATGCCTCGGAGTCCTCCCACTGGCCCAGCGCGTCGAGGATGCGGGGCAAGCCGGGAAGAGCACGGCTGGACTCAAGGGCTACCCATTCGCCCGCAGCTTCGCTCCTGCCTCCCCGGTGCTGTTCCGGGAACGCCTCGAAGAACTCGTCAAACGCCACCGAAGGCTGACGGGAAGGGACGGTTTCCGGCTTCCGAGGTTCGGGGGCCGGGGTCTCTTCCGGCTCGGGACGTTCAACGTGCGCGCACGCGTTAAACACACGCTCTTCTTTCTTCTCTTCTTCTGGAGAAGGAAAAGGAAGAGGGGCATTGCTCGAATCATGCTCGGGCATTGCTTGAGCATCCGTTAAGCATTGCTTGTTGATATTGTTTGCTTTTACCCAGCGTGCCTGAGCAGCTTTTTGGGCCTTCTCGGAACGTGCCAGCGCTTCTGACTGCCACGGGTTATGCTCCTGCCAATCGTGCAGAACGTAGCCGTCCGAGGTTTCATCAACCCACATGCCAAGGCAGGTGTCGAAAAACTTCCGTTCTTCACCCTGCCAGTCTGCGGCAAGCTCAATGTCCTCCCAATCCATGCCGGAAAGATTGCCGTCGGGCCTGTACTGGGTAGACCAGAGCCACAGAACTTGCAGGGAACGTATCCCCTCAAGCCCCAGACGGCGGGCGGTCTTCTTCGTCTTCGGGTGTTGCCAGAACCCGACGGATAACCTGATGTCCGTATTCATACCTTCCCCCATACGGCGATCATGGACGGGAACGGCGCGGAAGCCGCCGCCCCTTCAAACTTCAAGCGTCCCTTTAAAAACCGGATTTCGGTTGCGGCCCGGTAGACGTGCTCATGGAACCACGCCGTATCGGTACGCGCCGGGAGAAGCCCGACGACCAACGCGCCACGTTCCGCTTCCCGGCGGGCCTTCTCGACCCACGGGCCGATCTCGCGGCCGTAGGGCGGGTTCATGTAGCAACGCTCCCCGGTCCACGAATGCGCGAGGCCGTCCACAAGAGCGTCAGGGAACAGTCGGCGGAACGTCGTTTCCCCCCACACCCGCAGCGCATGGGGCGGCACGCAGTACCGACAGACCTTTGCCGACCACGGCACGGCGCATACGTCCAGCGTGAAATCGAACTCCAGATCCAGATTGTGGAAGAACTCCCACGGCGTCGGCCAGTCGTCTTTGACGCTTGAGAAGAGGGCCCGGTTCAGCATGTGATCACCCTCCCCTCTTTGAACGCCAGACGAATACGCCGGAGCCGCTGCCGCCGTTCCCGGGCGGCGCGCTTGCTGCCCTTCTGGTCACGCCATGCCGAGATCACGACACAGGCCGGGCCTTCGAATTCGGCCACGACCTTGAGCCGTCCGTGGGCCATGACGAAGCGTTCGCCGTCCTTCATGCCGCTGCCCTTCACGCATGTCCCTTGGCGCAGGGCATCAAGCACCCCTTGCAACGAGATGCGCCGCTCAAAACAACGGTCGAGCGCGTGGGCGGAAAAGGTGAGGTTCATTCGTCCCCCTTGACCGTCCGGCAGAAGGTTTCCCGGACTTCCTTGAACGCCCTGTCTTTGAGTTCGTCGAGCTGCGCGAGCGTGATCTTGCCTTGGCGGTAGAGCTTGCAGCCTTCATGGAAGGCCACCAACGGCGGGTAGTCCTGCAACGCCTCGCCTTCGAGCGTCGGAGCGTCCGGCTCCTCATCGGCGGCGGACGCCAACGAGTACCCGAACCAGTTGGCAAGCTCCCGGAGCGGCCCATGCTCGCCGGTCGCTTCCATTACCCTGACCAGTTCCCACACCCGGAGCGTGGATTGCCCGTTGTTCGGGTTCAAATCGGCGTAGACGGATGACTCGGATAACCCATGCCGCTCCCGCATCCCCGCGAACATGGCCCGGATGCCGCCGGGATACGTCCGGCAAAGCTGGTACGTCTTGGCTGCGACGGCCTGTAACAGTTTATTCATTTTGCAATTCCTTCCTGTCGGCCGCCGTGTTCCAGTAGCGGCATGGAAAAGATTCATCTGCTCATCACCCGGTGCGGCGACGTCTGGCGCGTCCGAATCCTGATCCCTAGTCAACCGCGCCCACGCTGGCGGGCGTACCGCGTCGCGGAGTACCCGACACCCGAGGCCGTAGCCCGGCGGTGCATGGCGGGGTTATCCCGCCGGAGAGAAGATGAACGCCACGACGACCACGACACCGATGGCAATCAAAAGATTAGTCAGCATGGCGGGCCTCTTCGGGTTCGGTGGAAATGCTGGGGACAGCTGGTGTGAAAAGCTCCGGCATAAGCTCGGACCGAGGTATGCCGAGGATTTGTTCATACCGAATCACACTTTTAAGCCCTAACTCCCGCTCACCAAGCCAATGTTTACGGACAGTTGAATAGGGAAGTCCTTGTTTTGAGGCTTCCATGACCGTTATCCCTCGAGATTCAAGTGCTTTTTTGAAGGTGTTCATAAATTCTTTTTGTACAAAAGTACATGCATGTCAAGTTTTTTGTTCTTTTGTCTTTTGGACAGGTGTACAACTTATGGTAAGGTTCTTCTATGAACGAAACTTTTATTGAAAACGTCAAAAAAGCTCTAAGGCTCTATGTTGATAGAGAGCATAATGGAGTCACGAGCCAAGCTGAAAAAGCGTTAGGGCTTGCAGAAGGAAGCGGACTTTTGAGCAAGTGGCTCAAGCCCCGTGGAGATAAAGGAGAACGAGTTCCATCATTACTCCAAATAGCCCCGCTCTTCCCGCAGCTTGGAATTCGTGTGTTCTTTCCTTGGGAAGAGCTTCCAACGGAGTCAGTGGACACACGGAAGCTAGAATCCGAAATACACCGACTCAATATTGAACTTGCCAAAAAAGATGGGGCAATTGAGGCCCTTAATGCTCGGCTCGATCGCTACGAAACGGTGGCTGAGAAAGAAAACACCATGACAGCTCCCGCCTCCGCGAAATAAGGCGCGAACGGCGGCCCTCTGGATGTGTCATCATCTATGTTGAGTACAGATGAAAGTCCCCGCCGGAGCGGGGAAAGGGTGATTCATGGACTTAAAAACATTTGTTTCTGAAGTTATCACCCAAGTCGGTGAAGGTATTCTTGACGCGCAAGAAAAGGCACAAGGCCGCTATCATGTTGGTAATGTAGTTGATGCGCGTGGTATTCTTATCGACATGCCAAAACAAGACAACATGCCGAATGTTCATGCTGTAGCTTTTGATATTGCCGTTGTTGTCCAAGGCAGAGACGGAACACAGAAAGGCGGCGAGATTTCGATCCCTATCGTCAAGTTGGAACTTGGCGGAAAAAAGACAACTGAACAGATAAATGAAGAGACTTCACGCGTCATGTTTTCTGTTCCTGTTGTGTGGCCTTCCCGTATTGTTGGGGAACGGAAAAAATAAGTTTATCTCCGTTTGAATTTTCTCCCAGATAAGCATGTGTTGCCTCTTCCCCATATAGAGTCTTTCCGTCAGATTTCAAAAAACTGGCGACATACGCGGGGGAAACCTCAAACTCTACCCTCTCCCCCACCGGCACGAATCCGGCAAGGTCTCTAAGCACCTTTTCGACAAAATCATTCAGCTCTATTGCCATGTTTTCCTCCATCCTATGTCCATTCTATGTTGTCCATCTCTTGCCTATCTCCTCTTCTCTGGTCGCGGTGGCGGCGGTGGCGGGAAAGCAGGTTTCAAAGGATCGCCTCGTCGGTGCGTGGACGTGGATTGAAACCGAGCCGTCTCCCACTGTCGTTGTCTGAGCAGTAGTGCCCCGACCAGCGCCATGACGAACACGTCCTTGTCTTCGGAAGCGGCCCTGTCATACAGTTTGAACAACGCCTCTTCCGGCTTGCTGCTCGAATTCAGGATCATGAAGATCCTGTTTGTCATGTCTGTAACCTTCTCCGAGGTAGATATTGGGCCTAGTTTTGGCATGAATCTCCAAGACATTGTTCTTCCCCTATGCCCCTCCTCTTGAGGGGCTTTTTTATGCCCTGCCGGGCGTGACCGCCGATGCCTTTGCTCTTTACGTAATGAGGTTTTGAATTCTTTTTGTACAAAAGTCAAATTTTATCTTGACTATTTTTGTACATAAGTACAATATTGATTCACGACGAACGGAACACCAAAGGAGAACACCATGACCACCACAGCCCCCTACCTCGTAATCGGAACTTCCCCCTTCAACGGGATGGACACCGTGGACGAATGCGACTCTCTCGAAGAGGCGCGGGAGTTCGCCAACGAGCACGGCGGAAAGGTGGTCAAGGCTTCCGAGTATCGCCCCAAGGGGTTGCTCGAAGACTGGCTCAACAACGAGCCCGAAGACTTCGGCGTCCTCCCCGGCATCGACTTCCCCGCAACCCTGCACCGCGCTTGGTAAGCCGCCTAGCCCCGCACTTGCCCCGGATTCCGGGGCAGGAAACGGGATTGGGACGCCAATCCAAACCTCAACGCAGGAGAGAGGAACCATGAAGGACTTGAACAGGATGACCGCTCAGGAACTGGATTCCGAGCTTTCCCGGCTTGTGCGCCTCCGCACCGCGACCTGCCGCATCACTCCAATCTTTGAACCGCAGGGCCTCGGGTTCGTGAACGACATCGATGGCAACGAACTCGCCCATTGTGCTCACGGAAGCGTCCGCGACTACATCGTCACGTTCGACCCCGCCACAGTCCGCGGACTTCTCGACGTCGCCATTGACGCCGTATCCGCCAGACTCGACGCGGTTTCCGAAGCCGAACGCAAGAGGGACGCGGCATGAAGTGGATAGAGCAATACCCCGTCGCGTGGCGCGTCGCCCTGATCGTCCTCTGCTTCCTGCTCGTGGGCTATTTCGAATGGGAAGACCAAGAACTCTTCAACAACATGGCACCCCTGAGCATGGAGGCGGAACGATGAATATCAAGGAACCGATTTTGATCCGCGCTTCCAGCCTCGCCGGACTGTTCGAATGCCCGGCCCGATGGGAAGCCCAAAACATCCGCGGACTACGGACGCCTTCCAGCGGTTCCGCACGGCTTGGAACCGCCGTCCACACCAGCACGGCGCTGTTTGACACTTCGCGCATGAACGGAACGGGCATCACCCCGGACGAAGCGGCGGGCGCCGCTGTAGACGCCATCCACAAGCCGGATGAAGAAGTCCTTTGGGACGACCTCCAGCCCACGGAAGCCGAGCGTATCGCCCTCTCCCTGCACCGCCTGTACTGCTCCACCATCGCGCCCCGGCAAACCTATGCGGCGGTCGAGGCCACCTGCGAACGGCTGGACATCGCGGATCTTGGCATCGCTCTAACGGGAACCGTGGACCGCGTGAGGCGGACGGAGGACGGCTATGGGATTGCCGACATCAAAACCGGGAAATCCGCCGTCGGCGCGGACGGAACCTGCAAGACACAGGGACATGCCGCCCAACTCGCCGTCTACGAACTGCTGGCCGAGCACAGCACGGACATTTGCATCGAAGCCCCGGCCCAGATCATCGGGCTGCAAGTCGCCAAGACGGAAAGGGGCCAGCGCGTGGCCACAGGGACAATTTCCGGCGGGCGGGACCTCCTCATCGGCGACGAAGAATTTCCCGGTCTTCTCGAAATGGCCGCAACCCTCATTCATAGCGGCAACTTTTACGGCAATCCCCGCTCCAACGGGTGCGGGGAAAAATACTGCCCCATCTTCAACACCTGCAAATGGAGACGATAACCCATGAGCCAACAGCCACAGACAACCACGCTTTCCGAATTGAAGAAGCCCGTGCCGCCCCTCGACCCTTCCATCAAGGCGGGCTTCGATACTGTGGGCGGTTTCGACCTCATCCAGCGCACGGCCAAACTGTTTGCGGCCTCCAACATCGTGCCGCAGCAGTTCCAAGGGAACCTCCCCAACTGCGTGATCGCTGTGGACATGGCCCTGCGCATGGGGGCCAACCCGCTCATGGTCTGCCAGAACCTCTATATCGTGCATGGACGCCCCGCATGGTCCGCACAATTCCTGATCGCCACCCTCAATCAATGCGGTCGGTTTACGTCCATCCGCTACGAATTTCAGGGCGAGGAAGGCAAGGATGAATGGGGATGTCGCGCCGTGGCTACCGAACTCGCCACAGGGGAAAAGCTGGCTGGACCGCTCATCACTATCGGACTGGCAAAAAAGGAAGGATGGTACGGCAAGAACGGGAGCAAGTGGCAGTCCATGCCGGAACTGATGCTCCGTTACCGGGCGGCGTCGTGGTTCGTCCGGGCCTACGCCCCGGAAATCGCCATGGGCTTGAAGACCGCCGAAGAAGTGCAGGACACGTATGATCTCGAACCCGCCGAAGACGGGACATATCGCGTATCCGTGCAGGAAATGAAGGAAGAAGCGCAGGACAGGGATACCCCGTCCAAGCGTAGCCGCCCCACCAACGCCGAAATGGAAGCCCGACGCAAAGAAGCCGCGGACGCATGGCTGGCCACGGGCAACCCTCTTGAGGACGTCGAAAAACTGGTGAACGCCTACGCCCGCAACTGGACCACAGCGCAGTGCGAAAAGGCCAAGCAACTTGCCGCCGAAGCCATGCGGAACGGTGCGCAACAGGACGCCCCGGAAGTATCCGAGCAGCCGGAAGCGCAGCCCGCCCCCGCCGCCAACATGATCACCTGTCCGAAAACCGAAACGCAGGTCAGCGACTGGACGTGCTCCGACTGCGAACAGCGCGCCGGATGCCCGGCGTGGGCCGAATAACCCTAACCACCCCTTCCGGGGCGTCACCATAAAAGCCTCGCCGGGGGCTTCATACCCGGCAAAGGAACACCACCATGCCCAGAAAGAAAAAAGCCGCACAGCCCGCCGATTCTCAGGAATCGCGTACCGTGACCATCTATGCCGAAATCTTACAGCCCACCGACAGCGCCGTATTGATCCGGTGCGGGGAAAGCGAACTCTGGCTTCCCCTCTCGCAGATACCGGACTTCAATGCGGAGCGCGGGGATACCAATGTAGAGATCGCCATTCCCGAATGGCTGGCGGAAGAAAAGGGACTGTCCGAAGGTGATGGCGCTCCTCTCGAATCGACCCCCGTGCGCGACTGCTCCACCTGTGGAAATCTTCCTCTCGAATGGGAGGCCAAGATGGATAAAGGCAAGCTGACGCTTTTCTGCCCGGTATGCGGCGAGCGGACACCCTACGGTTTTGATTGTGCCCTCTGCGCAACCACGCTTCCGGCGACGCCAGCCCCGTGTCTCGAGTGCACCCGCAACCCCGACCTGTCCGAAGACCTGAGCATCGGCCTTTCCGACCGTTGGGAACGCCGCAGGCGCACCTTCGGCGACAAGGTCACATGGCATCGGGAAGAGCACATCCTGATCGCCCAGCCGCTCACCGAACAAGAAAAAATCGAATACGGACAGGAAATGGCCGACGCTCTGGATCAGATCGAAAAGTACGAGGCCGAACTCGACGGGCAGCGCAAGCTATACAAGCGTCTCATTGAACAGCAGGAGAAGATCGCCAAGGACGCCGCCAAGCTCTACCGCGAAGGCAAGGAAGAAAGGGAAATCTTCTGCGACTGCCTGAAGGACTGGAACACCTTCGAAATGGTCTGGGTCGAGGCCGAACCGCCTTACGCCGAAGTGCAGCGCCGCCCCATGACTCCGGAAGAAAAGCAGCCTTCCCTGCTCGACTATGACCATAAGCCGGAAAGTACCGAAGTCGCCAAGGCTGCCAAAGCCCTTGAACGGGAACCCGCAGAATGTCTGGAGGTGCAGTGATGAGCGAACCCCGCCGCGCCACCATCACTATTTCCGAAACACCAAAGGAAAATACCCTCAGTATCGATGTGGAGTTCTTCCCTGAATTGAACCTCCAGGACGATGCCTTCTCAGGCCTGGCACATCTCGTTTGCACCGCGCTTGAAGCCATCAACAAGGAAGCGGAACGCCATGTCGGATGAAGCCCCGAAACCACGCAAACAAAAAAACTTCGCCCAGATAAACGGCGCGTGTAAAATGGCCCACCTCAGCGACGGACTGTCTCCCAAGGCTTGCCCCGTCTGCGGAACCGTCAGCAAGCTCAGGGAATGCCCGTTCTGCCGCCATCGGCGCGGGAAGAAATAGAGCCGCCCGGGGGCGCGGCCGGACAACAACGCGCGGGGAAAAATGAAATGGCCAGAATCACCCCCGAAGAACTCGACTACATCCGAACCGCCGCCATCGGCGACATGCTCGGAGACTCCCGCGCCTTTGATGGGATGGGGCCGTCCGCCGTCATTTTCAGATTGTGCGTGGAGATCAAGAAGCTCCGCAAAGAGCGCAACGAAAACAGGGCGTTAATCCGTTTCATCATCGGCAGATTGGAAGCCATAGCCCAAAGAGGAAAAGCCTCCCGCAAGGCGGTATAGGAGCATAGCATGGAACCGGAACTCCTGACGACCAAACAGGCCGCTTCCGTCATGAACATTGGAGAAGAGAGGGCGCGGGCAATCCTGCTGTCCCGTGGCGTCCAGCCTGTGAGCCTTCCGTGGGGCAAGGAACGCAAAACCTTGCGCTGGTCACGGCGCGCCGTTATGACGGTGATCGACACATTACATGCTGAGGCTCAGGCAAAGGCAGGAGTTCCCAAGCGCCGACGATCACTCAAAACAGCAGGGTGCGTCATCGGAAAATCCGCAGAGGAACTTTTCGCAGAATTCAATATGGGGGCCGTCCAGTAGTGGCTGGCACGGCCCCCTTTGCTCAGGAGCTATTCAGTATGGCCATCAGACAAAGGGTAGGCCGTAAAAAGCCGTGGGAAGTGTACTGGAACAACCCCTTTACGCTCAAGCGTGAGTCACTTTACGTCGAAACGGAGGAAGAAGCAAAAAAACAGGATGCTCTCAAGAAGTTTCAGCTCAAGTATGAACGGGATTTCTTCCGGCGGGAGGAAGCGGAAGCGCCGCAGGTGGAGCATACCTTTGAATCCGCGTACTACCTGTTCCTGAAAGACAAGCGGTTCTCCGAAAGATCACTGAAAAGACATTTGAAGAACATGAAGCGCTCGCTCGCTTTTCTGAAAGATACGCCTCTTTCCGATATTGATAATACGAAATTAAAGCAGCTGATGAGCCATTTCCTTTCTTTCGGGATCAGGGCGTCGACCCTAAAAAGATGTATCGGACAGGTCTTTTCAGTCATCCGTTGGGCGTATCAAAACGAATTGCTGCGTGAGCTTCCAAGGATTCCCAAACTTCCCCATATCGAATACGAGCACTTCATCCCTCCCACACAGCAAGAGCTTGCTCTGGTGTTTGTCCATGCACCGGAGCATGTCCGGAGGGTTGTCATCCTTGGCTCGCAAATGGGGATGCGTGTAGGGCCGTCAGAGCTGTTTGGCTTGATGTGGTCCGATGTGGACTTGGAAAACAAGGTGATACACCTACGCGCCGCCCAAAAGAACAAGGCGGAGCCTGTCAGGGATATTCCAATCAGGCAATCCCTCGTGGAGGAATTGAAGGCATGGCAAGAGGTCGATAGAGCAAAGAGGGTTGCATCTGTCATACATTATGGAGGAAAACCCGTAAAATGCATTCACGGGGCATGGCATAGAACGCTCCTCCGTGCGGGTATACAGAGACGGATTCGTCCTTATGACCTGCGCCATGCTTTTGTTACAGAGGCCATTGCTGCGGGCGTCGATATCGGGACTGTCGGGAAACTCGTGGGACACGCCAATCTGACGATGATCCTGAAGCACTATCAGCATGTCCTCAGCTCACAGAAAAGAGCCGCTGTGGAGGCAATCCCCGAACCGCAATATGTGGCAAAAAATATGTGGCAGTCCGAGAGCACTCCCGAAAACATCAAGCAATAACCTAAAATAATTGGTCTATATTTTTACCTTTGGGGTAAAAAAAGACCCCCATTCGGGGGTCTTGTGCTTCGCCTTGCGGCTGTAGGCTGTTTTGTCCTTGTGCTTTCGAACCGGCTTTGCCGTCGCCTTCCGCACCTTAGGTTCCGGGATAACCAGAACCATCACTGTTTTGCCCATCGGAATCGTCTCCTGTTTATCGTTGCTCATGTTTTGGGGGCCTCCGCCGCCGCCTCATCGTTCCGCAACTTTGTACATCTGAGTAGACCTCCTTTCGTAGAGTATAGGTTCAAGGCCTGCTCCCAACCTTTTCATCCTATTCCTCTTCTTCTTTTATTATAGATCCTTTTCTGAAAGATGCAATGAGCCCACCTTTGCAGAAAACCGATCAAAAGGCACCGCATCCCGCACGAAAAAAGGGAGGCGGACCTCCCTTGCCATTTCAGCTTGCGCATGAAGTAGAGCGTTGCCGCCAAACTCCGCTGAGGACACATCAAGATCCAGCGAGCATCCCGACCTCGGCATAGCCGGAGGACAACACATCAACAATGACATCCCCGCAAGGAGAACCGAGCACATCCGCGCCAAGGAAAAAGGCCCACAGCGCGAGTTCCGGAGCATTGAGCGTTCCGAAGCCGGAGAACTTGATGCCAACGTGGGCGGGGAGCGCCTCGCGCATGATCCGGATATGTGAGAGCGCCGGGGCACCCGCCCTGCCGGTCGAGGTCTTCACAAAGTCCACGCCCGCTTCGGCGGCACAGCGGCAAGCCGTGCGGACTTCCTCCGCATTGAGGAGCGACGTTTCGAGGATCGCCTTGACGATGATGCCCCGCCCTTCCACCGCGTTGACCACTGCGGCGATATCCCGTGTGTAGTCGTCGAAATGCCCTTCCTTCAACAGGGCAATGTTGGTCACCATGTCCACGGCGCAGGGTTTGCCGTCGACGCGGGCCACGGCATCCATGACTTCCGCGACCTTAGCGTCGGTAGACAACGAACCGAGCGGAAACGCCGCCGAAATCCCCGCCGCAATGCCGCTGCCGTCCAGCAGTTCGGCTACCAGCGGCGTCCAGTACGGGTTCGTGAACACAGCCTTAAAACCATACGCCCGTGCGAGGACACAGGCGTTTTCCATATCCTTGCGCGTGGCGTCGGGTGCCAGCACAGTATGATCAATGCGCGCCGCAATGTCCCGCGCGCTCCAGACGGTGCCGTTGATTCGCATGGAACCTCCTTACACTATTGGGCGTTCCTTCCATACACAAACGTCCGCCGCACTTCCAATCGGGAGCGGCAAGAATCTTTTTCTTGGCAAAGGTTCTTGCCGCCGGAACCCCACCCATTACAGAGAAATGATGAACCCTCCGTCGATGAAGATCACCTGCCCGTTCACGAAATCCGCCGCGGGCGAGGCGAGGAAGGCCGCCACCGAAGCCACTTCGGACGGCTTGCCCCAGCGTTTCGCCGGGGTATGCCGCATGATGTAGTCGTTGAGATCCTTGTCTTCCATGAGCGGGATGTTCATGTCCGTGGCGATAAAGCCCGGCGCAATGCCGTTGACCTGAATGTTGTGTTCCGCCCATTCCGTTGCCAGCGCCCGCGTGAACTGGCGCACCGCACCCTTGGTGCTCGCGTAGGGCGATACCGTGGGACGCGCGATTTCGGACATCAGCGAACACAGGTTGATCACCTTGCCGCCCTTTTCCTTGAGCATGGGGAACGCCGCCCGCGATACCCGGAACACGCTGGTCAGGTTCGTGTCGAGCATCTTCTGCCACAGGGCGTCGTCCATGTCCGCCACGGGTTCCCGCAGGTTGATGCCCGCATTGTTGACGAGGATTTGCAGGCCGTTCCCCGCATCCTTGATGGCCTGCATGGCGCTTTCGATCTGCGCCTTGTCGGTCACGTCGAAGGTCAGGCCGCGCACGGCCACGTTGGGATATTCCTCCGCCAGTTCCCCGGCGGCCCGCTCCACAACCGAGCTGTTGATGTCGGACAGGAAGATGTTCGCGCCCTGATGGGCCATCGCCTCCGCGATGGCGAGGCCGATGCCGCGCCCGGAACCAGTAATGAGAGCCGTTTTGCCGTTCAGAGAAAACATGATTGCATCCTTACTGTAATGGTTGAAGGAATTCCTCGGGGTATGCCGCACCGAAACATTCCAGCAAAAGAAAAATGCCGCCTGTTTGCTAAGGGATATAGCCTCACACGCCCAGCGCGCGGGTGAAGGCCAGGCCGCTGCGGGCCTCGCCTTCCGGATCGGATCCGGGGATGGCTTCGATGCCGAGAAACCCTTCGTAGCCCACGGCCTTGAGGCAGGCCACGACATCCGACAGCGCCATGCAGCCCATACCGGGCACGGCGCGGGTGTTGTCCACAAAATGGACGTGCCGCACAAGCGACCCGGCGCGGCAGATGGCTCCGCACACGGACGCTTCCTCAATATTCATATGGAAGAGATCGAGAAGGAGCCCGAGATTGGCGGGTTTTCCGGCACGCTCGCACAGGTCGATGGCCTGATCCGTTGTATGGATGGAGTCGATTTCGTAACGGCAGATCGGTTCCAAGAGCACGTCCACACCGAAGGACGCCGCCAGTTGACAATACGCGGCGAGGCCGTCCGCCATGCGGGGCAGGCTGCCCGGATCGTTGCGGTGCCATCCCCGGATGAACCCAATGTTCGGCATGGCACCGAGCACGGCGCACTGCTCAAGATGGTACTTCGAACGCTCGAGCAGTTCGGACAACCTCCCGGCATCATTCAAATACAAACCGTCGACCATGAGATCGCCCTGCGCTGCAAGCATGGTAGCCCGCAACCCGTTACGGTCCAGCGCGGCTTTGGCGGTACGGGCATCCGTGCCCTGCGGATCGGGGAAAAACATATCGATGCCGTCATAGCCGAGCCCTGCGAGGAGCGCACAGCGCGCCTCCAGATCGCCCGCGAACATGATCTGCGGCATGGCGCACGGCGTGGCGGCGACGGAAATACTGATATTCATAACAACCTCACAGTGCCGGTCCGGTCAGAACGACTTTCATGGATCGGGTCTTGTCGCTGGCGGCGAGAATGGCCTCTTCCGCCTTTTCCAGCGGATAGGAAGCGGTGATCAGGGGCGACAGATCAAGCCGCCCCGATTCCACGAGGCGGGCGGCAAGCGGGAATTCCTGATAGGCGCGCAGCGAGCCGCAGACCGTGACTTCCTTGCGGATGACCATCGTGTTGATCGGATAGGCAACCTCCTCTTCGCCGAGGAACCCGACATGCACGACCGTACCGCCGGGCGCGGCGCTCCTCAGGCAGGTGTTCATGCCACCCACGGAACCGGACGCCTCAAAACAGGCTTCACAGCCATTGGCGAGATCGGCCAGCGCGGGATCGGCGGCCTTGAACGCCGCGTCCGCACCGAGCCTCACCGCCACGGACAGCGGGAACTCCTCCATATCGCTGATAGCCACGGACGCCGCACCGTTCAGGCGGGCAACGGCGGCGATGAGGCAGCCCACCGGACCCGCCCCGCTGACGAACACCCGCTTGCCGAGCAGATTCCCGGCGCGGGCCACAGCGTGCAGGGCGATGGCGAGGGGTTCCACGCAGGCGGCCTGATCAAGCGGCATGGCGTCGCTGACCGCCACGCACTGCCGGGCCTGCACCATCGGGTATTCGACCATGATCCCCTGTACATGCGGAGTCCGGGCCGCCGATCCGTAATAACGCAGATCCGGGCAGAGGTTCTGGTGCCCGGACCGGCAATAGCCGCACGTTCCGCATTCATCGGTAGGGTTGATGATGACCTTCTGGCCCGGCACAAGGCCGGATACGCCGGGGCCGATTGCATCGACCACGCCGCTCAGTTCGTGCCCGAGGATCATGGGCTCACGGACCACGGCGTTCCCGACGCGCCCGATATGGTAATAATGAAGATCGCTCCCACAAATGCCCACGCCGCCCATGCGCAGACGGACGAAACCCGGCTGCGGCTCGGAGACGGGGCGCTCCTCAATGCGGAGGTCTTTAGGACCGTACAATACGCATGCTTTCATGGCGCCGTTCCTTTCAAAGTGCCTTGGTTCGGGCGTCCCGCAGGGGGAATGCGGAACGCCCGGGGTTGGGGTGGAGGAGATTTTGTTTTGTCTGTATTGCGTATAAAGAGGCAATTCCCTCCCAGCGCTTCCCGCAGCCTTGCAACAGGAAACTCCCACGCCGGGTCAAGGGGGCGCTTGCCCCCTTGCGGAGTGCGGAGGCAGCGCCTCTGCCGAGGGGTACGGGGGCGAGCAGCCCCCGAAAAACTACCCGCGGTTGCGCCCGTTCCACGCGCGGGCCAGCCGCAGGAAGCAATCCCGCATGGTCGCCACGGCGTCCTCATCGGACATCTGCCCGGCAAACCACTTGCGGGCCGGTTCGAGGAAGATGCTCCGCCCGATGGCGAACCCAAGCGCGCGCGGCGATTCGGGCAGCGCGGCGAACCGCTTCACCAGCTCGGCTTCCGCCACGTTGAGCCCGAGGAACAGAATGCCCCGGCAGTACGGATCGTATTCGCCGATCAACGCTTCGATGGCCTGCCACGTGCCTTGGTCGGCTACGGGCAGGATCTTCCAATAGTCGGGGTACACGCCAAGCTCGTAGCAGCGGCGCATCCAACGCAGCAGGCAGGCGTCCTGCTCTTCCCGCGTCTGCGGCTGGTCGACGATGATTTCCAACAGGAGATCATGCCCGGTGCTCCGCGCCCCCGAGAAGAGGCGGCACAGCTGGCGCTCGTTCTCTTCCACGACCTCGGGCGCATCCTTCGCACCGGGGCGGAACAGGCATTTCACCACATGGTTCTCAGGCCACGCCTGAAGCGTCGAACCCACGTCGGCCTTGCCCTCGAACATGAGCGGGTTAACCCCGGTCTTTTCAATGGAACGGCCCACCCAGAACGGGTAGCGGTTGCTCTCGAACAGGACGGACTGGCCGTACGTGTCGTCCACGAGAATGCCCACATCGTTCTGGCCTTCAAGCTCCGAGGAGGCTTCCGCCACGGCCCGGAAAGCCAGATTCTTGAAGGCGGTAATGGCCTTGGCGTCGCGGCCCGTTTCGGCGGCCAGCGCGGAGAAGGGCTCACGGTGGTCAAAGGCGAACACGGCGAGGTTCTTCCACTTGTTGCGGCGGTTGGTGGCCCAGTGGATCTGTTCGAGCATGGCGTCTTCGCGCAGCCACTTATGCTTGCTGCCGTGGCTGACGAAGTATTGCAGCTCGGTCCAGCTCGGATAGGCTGAGGAGCAGCCGAGGCGGGACACGGCGAACGCCCCGGCGGCATTGGCGTAACGGCAGCAGGAGGCCAGATCCTCATTGCGCAGCCAGCCGCGCAGGAAGCCGGACATGAACCCGTCGCCCGCGCCGATGGAGTTGAACACCTTCACCGGGAACCCCGGATAGACCACTTCATCCACGAAGCTGTCCGGAATATCCCCGGGCAGCGCGGCGCAGCCCTTGTCCCCGAGCTTGAAGACGAGGAGCGCCTTCGAGAGCCTGCGGACTTCGCGCAGGGCTTCCATCGCCTCGGTCTTGCCGCCCGCGATGAAGAATTCCTCCTCCGTACCCACAATGAGGTCGAAGAACGGAAGGACTTTCTTGTATTCGGAGGTCACCTGCTCGGACGCCTCGGCCCAGCGGCTGGACCCGGCGTCGTGCCCCTGCAATCCCCACAAGTTGGGGCGGAAGTCGATGTCGAGGATGCACTTGAGGCCGAGGCGCTTTGCGGTTTCAAGCACCTTCATGGTCGCGGACCGCACGCCCTCGCGCGAGAGGTGCGTGCCCGTCACCAGTACGGCCCCGGCCCGGGCCAGATAGTCCGGATCGATGTCCTCGGCGGTCAGGCCCATGTCGGCGCAGTTTTCCCGGTACTGGATGAGCGGGAAGTCGTTGTCGCCCCGGATGCTCAGGAGCACCATCGCGGTGAGCCGCTTGGGATCGGTCTTCACGGCGCTGACGTCCACGCCTTCGCAGGAGAGCTGCCACTTGAGGTAACGGCCGTTGTCTTCCTGCCCCACGCCGGTGATCGCGCCCACCCGCAGACCGAGCCGGGACGTGCCGATGGCGATGTTCATGGGGCTTCCGCCCACGGATTTGGTAAAGGTCATGGCCCGCTCCAGCGGGACGCCGAATTCGCCGCTGTAGAGATCCACGCACGACCGGCCGATACAAATCAGATCAAAGTCCTTTTCAGACATATCCGAACTCCCTATCAAACTAGTATTGCCCCGTCAGGCGCGGAAGCCACAAGGGCAGATCCTGCCACAGGATCAGCATTATGATGAAACAGATGATCAGCATCATGTAAGGGAAAGCGCCCTTGGCCACCCGCTCGAAGCTGATGCCCGACAGGTTTTGGGCAATGAACAGGTTCACCCCCAGCGGCGGCGAAAGCAGCGCCACCTCGTTGGTGATGACCCAGAAGATGCCGAAGAACACGGGATCGATGCCGACCTTGGTGATCAGGGGCAGGAAAATAGGCGCGAGGATGACGATGGTGGCGAGGGTTTCCATGAACATCCCGAGGAACAGCAGCAGAAGCCCGATGAGCACCAGAATGACATATGGATTGTCCGTCAGGGTGATCATGGCGTTGGCGAGCTGGTGCGGGATGCGCTGCATGGTCAGGATGCGCCCGAACAGCGTGGACACGCCGAGCACGATGATGATGCTGCCCGCCGAGACGTTGGTCAGCTTGATCGCGTCCCAGAGCTGGATGATCTTCAGCTCACGGGTGATGCACGTCCCGACGAACAGGGCGTAGAACACCGCCACCACCGAAGCCTCCACCGGCGTGCAGATCCCGGCGTAAATACTGCCGAGGATGATGACCGGGGCCATCAGGGAGAAGAAATTCTTGCGGAACATGGGCCAGAAATGGGCACCCTTGTCCTCGTCCACGGTTCCGGTGAACCCGGCGCGGCGGGCAAGGAAATAGGCCATGAGCATCATCATGAGCCCGAGCATGAAGCCCGGCACGAACCCGGCGGTAAACAACGCCGCGATGGATGTATTGGCGATGATGCCATAGATGATCATCGGGTTGCTCGGCGGGATCAGGATGCCGAGGGTGCCGCCCGTGGCGCACACGCCCGCCGCGTATTCCGGCGAATAGCCGCGCCGGACCATCGTGGGGATCATGATGCTGCCCATGGCGGCGACCGTGCCCGGGCCCGAGCCGATCATGGCGGCGAAGAACAGGCAGCCCAGAATGGTGGTGATGCCGAGGCCGCCGCGTATCCGGCCCACGAACAGCGAGGCCACGTCGACGATCTGGCGGGCCATGCCGCCCTTTTCCATGAGCGCGCCTGCGAAGATGAAGCCCACCACGGCGAGCAGCGGGAACATGTCCATCACCTTGAGCATGTCGAGCGCGACGATGCGCATGGGGATATTGGTCAAAATAAGGGCAAGGGTGGAGGCCACGCCGAGCGACACGAAAATGGGGCAGCCCACGATGAGGCAGAAGGCCATAACAATCCAAAGAACGGCATCGGCGGACATGCTACACCTCCTCCTGCTGTTGACCGAGGATGGAAACGCCGCCCCGGAAATGCCGATACCACCGCTGGAGGATGCGGAAGCTCTGGAGCGTGAAGGCGGCGGGAACGGCGAAATAGACGTAACGCAAATCAAGCAGCATACTGCCCGACACCATAGGGCGGGTGGACATGCTGTCGATGAGCAGCGCGCCCTGATAGATCACCGTGGCGTTGAACCCGAGCCAGAGCAGATCCGCCAGCATGAGCAGGCCGACGCGCACGGGCGCGGGGAGCTTCTGGGTGTGCGCGGTCACCCGGATGTGCGCGCCCTTGCAGGCTACGAGGCTCGCCGCGAAATAGACGAGATAGAGGAAGGAGAAACGGCACAGTTCTTCCGAAAACGTGAGCCCGTGCCCGAACGCGAACCGGACGACCACCTGCGCCATGAGCATGATCATGATGCCGACGAGCAGGACGCCGCAAAGCGCGTCTTCAAAGTGAACGTCGAGCCATGCAAGCAGATTCTTCATAGCGGAACTCCTGAGGGGAGGAGCGGCCCGAAGGCCGCCCCCGTCAAACCTGGACTTATCTGGGGAGCTGGCGTCCCAGCGTCTTCATGAAGGCCTCAACGATTTCAAGGTTCTTGATCTGGGGATAGAACTGGGGCCAGATGCTGACGGCCCGCTTCATCCACTCGTCCTCATCCGTGGGCACGCCGCAGAAGACCATGCCCTTTTCCTTCAGGAACTCGCGGGAGGCGCTTTCCTGCTTGTCGAGCAGGGCGCGCATTTCGACGGTGGTTTCGTGCCCGGCCTCGATGATGGCCTGCTGCACGTCGGCGGGCAGGGAACGCAGCCAGTCCACGTTCACGACCACGGGGCCGGTCCACAGCTTGTAGTGGGGTTCGGTGATGTACTTCTGCACTTCATAGAAGCGGTTGGTGGCGATGGAGACCAGCGGGTTGTCCTGACCGTCCACGACCTTCTGCTGGAGGGCGTTGAAGGTTTCGTCCATGGCCATGGGAACCGGGTCCGTGCCCCAGGCGCGGTACACGCCGATCATGATCGGGTTGTTGGGGGTACGGATCTTGACCGGAGCGAGGTCGGCCAGCTTGGCAACGGGCTGCTTGCTGTTGGTGATGAAGCGGAAGCCCTGCGAATGCCACGCGATGGCGATGGTGCCGCTTTCGGCTTCCATGCGCTTGTTGATGAGATCCCAGTTCTGATCGACGCAATCGTCGAATTCCTTGACGCTCTTGAAGATGTAGGGAAGGTCGAACGCTCCGAGGGAGGGGGCGAAGATCGAGGCGTTGTTCACCGCGAGCACGGTCATCTGGAGGATGCCCTGCTGCACGTCCTGAAAGCTGCGCTCCTCGCTGCCGATCTGCCCGGCGGGGAATTCCTGAATCTCGATGCGATCCGCGCCGAGCTTCTTGACCAGCTTGTCGTTCATCTTCGTGACGAGCGCATGGTAGGGGTCCATGTCCGAAGGCGTGTTGCTGTGCGCGAAACGGATGACGATCTTGTCCGCCGCGTTCGCGGGGGCCGGCGCGGCCCAGATCAGGCCGGCGCAGACAAGGGACAGAAGAGTGAAAAGACCTTTGCGCATATGAAACTCTCCGGTTTGAGGGTGGCGCCGTCATGTTCCGAAAGGAACAATCCGGCGGACTAACGGGATTGCCGTCACCAGTCCGAGAACCAATACTGCGTCTATTCTGTTTCATTCCATCTCCGAAACGTCGTTTTGTGTCAATACATTTTCAAAAAATGTACAAAAAAATACAGCATCCATTCGGCATGAACGGATGCTGTATTTTATATTCATTTAATTTCAATATGTTAAAAAAATATAGAATCCTTTCCAAAAATATTGATCGCCATATAGTTGTAAAATTTATTCCATCAACAAGCGATCAATTCCACGCCCGCGGCTTGCGCGACCTCCTCCAACCGAGAAGGGACGGGGCTGTTGGTGAACAATACGTCCACGGTCTTGAGCGGGGCTACCCTGACCACGGCCTGCCGCCCGATCTTCGAACGGCTTGCCGCAAGCAACACTTTGTTTGCATTGCGCATCATGCACTGCGCCACGCTCACGTCCGCCGTATGGTAATCAAGCAGATGGCCGTCCGCCTCGCTGATGCCCCCGGTGCTCGTGATCACGTAATCGCACTGAAAACCGTTGACGAATTCGATTGTGCTTTCCCCCACAAGGCCGTTGCTGCTCTTGCGCATATAGCCCGAAGCGAGGACCACCTCGAAGTCGGTCTTCTTGTTCAAGGTGAGCGCCGCCACCACGTTGTTGGTGATGACCATGAGCCCGGAGCGCTCGAGCAGCGCGTACGCGATGACCTCCACGGTCGTCCCGAGGGTAAGGAAAATGGAACTGTTGTCGGGGATATACTCCGCAATGGTCCGGGCGATGCGCTCCTTGTCCTTGAAATCCTCGACCTGCCGGGCATCGTAGGTGCTGTTCAGAATGGTCGTGCGGCAGCTCGCCCCGCCCGGCCTGCGCTCCAGCATCCCCGTCCTGTCCAGCTCGGAAATGTCCCGCCGGATGGTCTGCGACGACACCCCGAGCTCCTCAGCCAGCGATTCGATGGAAACGTACCCTTGCCGCATCACGGCATAGAGAATGGCCTGATGCCGATTTTCCTGCTTCATGCAATCCTTCCTTCATGCAAACCGGCGGCTCCGCCGGACAGCCGGACCACGCGCGTCCACGCCGCATCCTCAATGACGAAATCAGGCCCGGTTTCGAGCAGCGCCCCGCGCCGCCCATACCCGTACAAGGCCGCAGCCGTGGCCATGCCCGCCTCCTGCCCTCCCCGCATGTCGAGCGCCGAGTCCCCGACCATGATCGCCGTCCCCGGCTCCACGCCGTGGCGTTCCATGAGCAGGGCCAGCATCCCGGCCTTGGAGAGCCGCCGCCCCGGCAGCGAGTCGCTGCACGCGAACCCGGCCAGAAACGGCAGAAGACCCCGGGCGTCGAGCAGACGGCGGGTTACGTCCTCCGGCTTGTTGGTAGCCACAAACAACCGGCAGCCCCGCCCCGACAGCCGCTCGAACAGCGGCGGTATGCCGGGGAACGCCGGGCTTTCGTCAAAGGGGCAGGCGCGGTAGCGCGCCCGGTAGATGCGGACGATGCGCTCCAGATCCGCAGGGGCCAGATCCGGGCAGATCCCGCGGATGATGTCTTCCAGAAGCGGCCCGATGCGCCCCTTGTCCAGTTCGGGCACGGCGAGCCCTTCCTCCCGCAGCACGCCGCCGAGCAGCCGCAGGATATCGGGGGCGCTGTCCACCAGCGTCCCGTCCAAGTCAAAAAAACAGTCGGCGTAGCGTTCCGTTCCACATCCCGTCATGGGGCCTCCTGTGCGTTGCGGTGAGCGGCAAAGCCGCCTCGGCAGAATAGACGCAGCACGTTCGGAAACGGGGAGGCAAGCGCAGGCACCAGCCAGCATATGGTCTTGCTTCTTATGTATCCCGTTGGCGGTTGTCAATCGCCGCACAAAGCCGAAAGGCCCTAGATGCAACCCCATACGTGAAAAAGACGTTGCCCATAAAAAAGCCTCTCCGCCATAAACGGAGAGGCTCTTGTGGATGCTGCTCAAACGGTTACTTCTTGGGCCGTTGGGTATAGTGCAACCCCATGGACATGGACAGATCCCGATAAAAATCAAACTCGGACTGGAGGAAGGCATCGGCCTCGCTCGGGGTCAGCCAAGCGAGAATTTCGTAATTCTCCTCGGCGGACTTCTTCATGGCGGGACTGTTCAACGCCCGCTCGGAAGCCTTGGCGAGCTTTTCCACAATGGCGTCCGGAGTATCCTTGTTCACCACGAGGACACGCCAGCTCGTCTGGGAGAAATCATAGCCGAGCTCACGCAGGGTCGGCACATCGGGCAGCATGGCGAGGCGTTCCGGCGCGAACGTCGCCAGCGGAACGAAATCCCCCCGCCTGATGTAGCGCATGATGTCCGGCGGATGGCTGATCAGCGCGTCGGTATCCCCTATCAGGCAGTCGATGGTCCCGCGCACGGGGCCGTCCGGCTGCTCCACAAGCTGCACATCCAGCTTGGCAAGATCCTTGATAAGATGCGTCATGCCGATCTGGAGGGAACTGGGGGCGTTGGTGATCCCGATCCGGGCCTTGCCGGGATGGGCCTTCGCGTAGGCCTTGAACTCCTCAAAGGTCTTGAAGGGCGCATTCTTGTTCGCCACGAACAGGATCGGCAGCAGGGTCGCACGCCCCACGGCCCGGAAATCCTTGGGCGAGGCGGACGGGCCGACCATGTTGGGCTTCAGGACCATCGGGCCCATCGCCGCGAAATACACGGTGTAGCCGTCGGGCTTGCCGTTGAGCGTCGCTTTCGCCGCCTTGCCCATCATACCATATTCAAAGACAAAGGGCACACCCAAAATCTTCGACATTTCCGCATTGTAGACCTTGCTCAACGCGTCATACGGCGTGGGCTCGAAGGGATGATACACGGTTACGGGGTGTTCCGGATACTCCGCGAAGGCCATCTGGGGCACGGCGGCGCAGAGCCAGAACAGGGCAATGCAAAGTGATAGGATCTTTCTGGAAAACATAGCACTTCCTCGTCGTGATCCGTTCGAAAGGATTCAGAAAAAGGCCTTTGCCATGTCAGGGGACATTACCATCTGTGGAGCGCGCGCAGGGTCACAAAATCCGGATTGAAAGCCACCACGCTCTCGCACAACAAGGTATCCTGTATGCCGTAGTTCAGCTCATGCCACAGAATGATCGGCGTACCCGGAGCAAGCCCGAAAGCGGAAGCGATCCCCTTCCCCGCGCACCACGGGAGGAACGCCATCACCGTGTGCGACAACGTGCCGCCCGACAGCAGGTTGATCACATCCGTATAGGCCAGTTCCTGCGCGAACCCTTTTCCATTCCATGAGCCGTTCGACGTGAACACGTTACAGGTCACAATGGCCTGCGCGCCTTCCACAAGGTGCGCCGTCCGCTGGATCTTCCACGGCCGGGGGATCGTCAGCCTGACCGGCAGCGTCGGATCATCCAAAAGGATGTCCTTCCCCCCGGGGCTCACGGGCATTTCCCGGATCGTGCTTGCCTGATACCCCGCGTCTTCAAGCATCCGACGGAGCCCGCGCTCCAAATCGAAACGCATCGGCGTATCAAGCACGCTGCGGTTGACGAGGTTCCCTATGCCGTGCCTTTTGGAGACGAACCCTTCGCGGCAAAGGATGCTCAACGCTTCCCGCACCGTAGCCCGGCTTACGCCCAACAGGCGGCACAACTCTTCCTCGGAAGGAAGCCTGCGATCCGGGCCGCACTGCGTACGGGCCAATTCGAGAATAGCCTCTTTCACTTCCACATACAGGGGTTCCCGTTGTTCCCTAACTCGTCTGACGTCTGACGACTTTTCCATAACTCACCCCATGTGGCCTGTCAATGTTTTCCCTCTGCGAAAAATACGGCGGAAAGCGGACATATCCTCTTCCCGTTTTTGCGGAAAAGAATTGCCATGCCATCCCACGCGGCTCCAGTTGCGCCCGTTACGTTAGCAAAGCCACCAAAGAAATGGCAAGCGGCCTTCCCCCCGTCGTGCCCTCGGGTATATGCCGATTCGTCCGCCTTTTCAGCAAAGACGGTGTTCCTCTTTTTTGAAGCTTGACAATTTTTCAGCGCCATGTTTCATGGTACAATTGAATGAAACAATCCCTTATATTATTTCAATAGGTTAAAGATTATGATCGGACCGATTACAGACAGTTGCGCTCTTTTCGTCGGCGGGCTCGCCGGGACCCTCTTCTCCGGGTTCATCCCGAAGCGCGTCAAGGAAACGCTTCCCCTCATCTTCGGCGTGATCACGCTGTGCATGGGCTCCACCCTCGTGAACAAGGCTTCAGCACTTCCCGTCGTGGTCATGGCCCTCATCGTGGGTTCCGTCATCGGCGAGCTCGTCTTTGCCGAATCTTTTCTTGCCAAGTGCATCAGGGCGCTGTTCCGCCTCGCAAAAAGCAAGCACTGCGGCAATGAGACGTACATCGTGAACATCATCACCCTTGTTTCCGCCTTCTGCTTCGGCAGCATGGGCATCTTCGGCGCGATAAACGAAGGCATCACCGGGTCCACGGACATCCTCCTCACCAAGGCCGTTCTCGATCTGTTCAGCGGCATTGTGTTCGGGACGCTTTTCGGCCTCTCGGTCAGCCTCATCGCCATACCCCAATTCGCCATCCTCGCCCTGCTCTATGCTTCCGCCGCCTTCCTCGCCCCGTACATGACGCCGGGAATGCTCAGCGACTTTACCGCCTGCGGCGGCGTCATCTTCATCGCCACGGGGCTGCGCATGTGCGGCATCAAAATCTTTCCCGTGATCAACATGCTGCCGTCCATGCTCATCATCATGCCGCTCTCGGCGCTGTGGGCACGCTATGTCGGGTGAGCGCCGCCGTACATAGGGATGCAACGCCACGAAAAGGGGCCGCATCCCGCCCTCCCCCCTCGCGGAGGTGCCGGGAAAACGCGGCGTTAACATATTCTTCACGCCGCTCAGGGTAGGTTGCAGTCCAACCAACCGCAAACGCAGCAAGGAGCGATCTCATGAAAAAAAGGTATCTTTGGGGATTCACGGGCCTTTTACTCTGTGGAATCGTCGGGCTTGCCGAAGCGCATGACGGATACAGGAAACATTCCCCAAACCGTCTCCTCATCCCGCCGCAAACGTATGTGGACAACTGCGGCTCATGCCATACGGCATACTCCGCCCTGCTGCTGCCGTCCGGCTCATGGAAACGGCTCATGGGGGATCTTCCGAACCATTTTGATGCCGCCGTCGAACTCGACGCCGCGGACAAGGAGCAGATCGGCGCGTGGCTTCAAGGCAATGCCGCAGACACGGGAACCACCCGGCGCGGAAGCAAAATTGCCAAAAAACTTCATGGCGACACGCCCGTCAGAATCACGGAAAGCCGTTGGTTCATACACAAGCATGATGATGTTTCACAAGGTTCCATTGCCAAGGCTCAAGGATTGAAGAACTGCGCCGCCTGCCATGCCGATGCCCAGCGAGGCGCCTTCTCGCGGTAGGCGGGAAAGGCCTCGGTGTTTATTGCGGCAAGGCAGATACAGATTGGCTGAAAAAGCCTTTTCCGTGACTCTTGCCCGACTTCACGGCCCCCTTGAAACAGCAGGACGGCAAATGCCGCTGCCGGCATCCGCCGCCCTGCAAAAGAGAGCTCCCCACGTTTTGATTGTCTTGATCCGGGGTCGGCACTCATACGCCCTCTTCGGACGCCGTTTGCCCTATATGCGCCGCAAAGGCACGCCCCGCGCCAAGCAGGGCCGGGAGCATGTACTCGCGGTTAAAACGGATAATCGGCAGACGGTCGACCGCAACAATATCCATATGGCCCAGTGTGTCCTCAAGGCGGTCAAGGCATTGTATCGCCCCTCGGCCCGTCCCTCCGGCACAGGCGACCAAGAGGCTCTTTTTCCCTTTCAGGAAATGGTTACGGCGCGTCTCGCACCGGCGCAGGCGATCCAGAAAAGCCTTCAGGTTCTCGGCAAGATCGTGCCAGTAGACGGGCGTGATCCAGACAATCGCCTCGGCGGAAACGAGTCTCTGATAGTCTTCCGAAAAATCATCGTTGATCACGCACCTGCCTTCGCTCCTGCAAAGCCCCCACCCATTCCCGCACGCCCGGCAACACCTGATGTCCCGCTTATTCAGGTGCAGAGCCTCGGCCTCACCGCCCGCCTCTGACAGCCCTTTCAAAATGTTGTCTTTGGCGGCAGAGGTCAAACCGTCTTGGTTGGGACTTGCCCATACGACCAATATCGACATGGCAACCTCTCTATCCGTTGAGATTTTCCCGTTTAAAACCACCTGCACGGCAAGCTGAACACTGGGCAGTTTGTTCCGCGCGCTTCATCCCGAAGCTTCGTGGGGGAAACAGTAAAACCGTCGCGCTCTGAAGGTCAAGAACCCGCGCCATATCCTCACTATGTGACGGCACAAACGGTGGCGGGGATTCACGCCGCCTTTGAGATGTTGCCCTTTTTTATTTGGAGAGGCGCGGAATACCATTTTGATAACATTAATTTGACAAAAGTAACACCTTGACCTATACACAATCATCGCAAAACGCCCAGGGAACCGATGTGGACGGTGACAGGGGCGTTTTCTTTCCCCGTTTTCTCTTTTTATATCAGGATGTAATCCGTTTATGGCCATGGAGGAAATCCGCCCGAAGCCCGTGCCCGCTTGATGCAAAAGACCTCTCATTGACACCGTCGGCGGTGGCCGGTATACCTCGTATTACATTTTTTATACGCGTAACACTATACTCTACATCTAAGAAAACAACGTGTTACGAAACAGGATCTCGGAACAGTCCGAAGGATCGCGCTCCAAGGAAGGCAGACTATGAACAGCAGACAACTGATGGCTTCTCTCGCACGGAAAACGCTGGTGTTCATCGCCATGATGTTTCTGTTGTCGCTGATCGTTTTCTATGTATCCCGCCTGACCCCCGGCGATCCTCTCCAATCCTTCTACGGCGACGCCATGCAGTCCATGACGACCACGGAACTGGACGCCGCACGGGAACGGCTGGGGCTGAACGGCCCCATCTGGATGCAGTACGCCAAATGGATCGGGAACGTCATGCAGGGGGATTTCGGCATCTCCTTGAAATACAAACGCCCCGTCCTTGATGTCGTTTCTCCGCTTATCGGCAATACGCTCATGCTCGGCGGCATCGCCTACGCGCTGGTCTTTATGCTCGCCATCGCGCTTGCCCTCTTCTGCGCCCGGTTCGAGGACACTTTCATGGATCGGTTCGTCTGCCGCATCGGTACGGTAGCCTTTTATGTGCCCGCCTTCTGGATGGGCGTGGTGCTGGTGCTCGTTTTCAGCGTCAACCTCAAACTGCTGCCGAGCAGCGGTGCCTACGGGATCGGGAAATCCGGCGATTTGACCGACCGCCTGCGCCACCTCGTCCTGCCGCTCATCGTCATGGTGGCGAGCCACCTGTGGTATTACGCTTACATGATCCGCAACAAGCTGCTGGATGAAATCCGCCGTGATTACGTGCTGCTGGCGCGGGCCAAGGGGCTCGGAAGGACACGGGTCCTGCTGAGCCACTGCCTGCGGAACGTGCTCCCCACCATCGTCAGCATCATGGCCATCTCCATCCCCCACGTCCTGAGCGGCACCTATGTGGCGGAATCCGTATTCAACTATCCGGGCATCGGCCTGCTCGCCGTATCCAGCGCCAAATACCATGACTACAACCTGCTGATGCTCATGGTGCTGATCACCGGGGCGATGGTCATGCTGAGCAGCCTTGTCGCGCAGGCCGTCAACGAAGTCATCGATCCGCGCATGAAGTCTTCTGACGGGGTCGTGTGCTGATGGACGCCTCTTCCAACGATGCCTTCACGATCGTCGGGGCCGGGTACAGGGCGCACCAGCCCGCCATACGGAAAAAAGGCTTCTGGGCTCGGCTGAAAGGCAAGCCCACCCTCTCCGTCGCCGTGTTTTCCGTGATCGCCCTCGGCTGCCTTTTTTCCAACCTGATCATCAACCATGATCCCGCCGAACTCTTTCTCATGAACGTCAATGAGGCTCCCAATGCCGAATTCTGGTTCGGCACGGACTCTCTGGGGCGGGACATTTACTCGATCATCTGGTACGGCGGCAGGGCTTCCATCTTCATCGGGCTGATGAGCGCCGCGGTCATTACCCTTATCGGGGTTTCTTACGGCTGCCTGTCCGGGGTCGCCTCCGGCGTGGTGGACAGCGCCATGATGCGGGCGGTGGAACTCCTGCAAAGTGTCCCGGTCCTTCTGTCCCTGCTGCTGATCCTTTCCCTCATGGGCAAACCGAACGAGCTCACCATCGCTCTCGTCATCGGCGTCACCGGCTGGTTCGCCCTGTCCCGCATTGTCCGGAGCGAAGTCCGGCAGATCCGCAACAGCGAGTACATCCTCGCCTCGCGCTGCATGGGCGCGCGGTTTCCCTTCATCATGCGCAAGCACCTCATCCCGAACTTCGTGTCGGCGATCATGTTCGTGGTCATTTCCAGCATCAGCACCAGCATGGCGATGGAAGCGACCTTGAGTTTCCTCGGACTGGGCCTGCCTGTGGACGTGCTCTCATGGGGGAGCATGTTGGCATTGGCCGACCGGGCGCTCCTCCTCAACTCGTGGTGGGTCATCCTCATCCCCGGGGTTTTCCTTGTGGTTACGCTGCTGAGCATCACCAGCATCGGCCATTACTTCCGAAAAAGAAGCAACCAAGGGCCAAGCAACCTGTAACCACAGGTCGCCTTTATAAATACAGGCAACGTACGACAATCCGAAAAGGAGAACTTCGTGAAGAGGAACGTATTGACCGCTCCGGTCTTGAAAACGGTTCGCTGGGGCCTCATGTGCCTTGCGCTCTGTCTCGCCTCAATGCCCGCCAACGCCGCCGACGAAATGGCGAACACCCTTGTCTACGCCGGGGAAAACGAGGACACCATCAACCCCCTGCTCAACAACCATCAGGAACTGCCCACAATCATTTTTTCCGGCCTGATGAAGTACGACGCCAAGGGCCAGCCGGTTCCCGAGCTCGCCGAGAGCTTCACCTATGATAAAGGGACGCACACCTATGCCTTCAAGCTGCGCGACGGCGTGAAATGGCACGACGGCAAGCCCCTCACCGTGGAAGACATCCTGTTCACCTACGAAGCGCTGACCAAAGACAAGACGCTGGCCTCATCCATCACCAGCAACTACGAGGACATCAAGTCAATCACGGCGCCTGACGCCCAGACCGTGATCTTCACCTTGTCCAAGCCCAACGCCGCCATGCTGGACAACTTCACCATCGGCATCCTGCCCAAGCACCTGTTCGCGGGCAAAGACATCAACACCGCCCCCGCCAACCAGCACCCCGTGGGCACCGGGCGTTACAAGTTCGTGGAATGGGACACCGCCGGCGGCATGATCATTCTGGAAAAGAACAAGGACTACTACGGCAAGGTGCCGAACATCGACCGGATCGTCTACAAGACCGTCGCCGTCGAAAGCACCAAGGCCCTCATGCTCCAGTCCGGGGAAGCGGATCTGGCGTGGCTGAACGCCAAGTATGCGGACACGTTCCGGGGCAAGGACGGCTACAAGAACATCGACTTCGCCACCGCCGACTACCGTTCCGCCGCTATGGATTTCCATACCGACTTCTGGAAGCGGAACGGCGACTCCATCGGCGTTCTGAACTACGCCCTGAACAAGGACGCCATCGCCAAAAGCGTGCTGAACGGCCAGGGGTTCCCTGCGTTCAGCCCCATCCAGATGAACGCCTACGGCGGCAACAAGGCCGCGGACATCTACTCCTACGATCTCAAGAAATTCGCCGCCGAAATGGAAAAGCTCGGCTGGAAGAAGGGCAAGGACGGCATCTACGAGCGCAACGGGCAGAAGTTCTCGTTCACGATTCAGGTCCGGGACTATGAGGAAGAGCGCGTAGACATCGCCAAGGTCATCGCCAACGAATTGAAGAAAGCCGGGGTCGACATGCAGATCGTCCTCGTCACCAAATTTGACTGGAAGGCCGGGTACAACGGATTCCTCGCCGGGTTCGCCGCCGAATTCGACCCGGACGGCGTCTACAAGGATTTCGTCACCGGAGCCAGCGACAACACGATGGCCTATTCCAACCCCAAGGTCGACGAACTGCTGAAAAAGGGCCGCGCCACCGAAGATCCGGCCCAGCGCAAGGCCATCTACGGCCAGTTTGAGGAAGCCTATGCCGAACGCCCCGGCCACCTGCTGGTCGCGTACCTGAACGGCAACTACGTCAGCATCGCCGGGCTGAAGGGGCTTGATACCGCGCGCGTTCTCGGCCACCATGCCGTGGGCGTCATGTGGAACATCGAAGACTGGACGCTGAACCGCTAACCGCACGCAGCAGGGCCGTCCGGGACATCCGGGCGGCCCCGGCTGCCTTTTCGGAGCACCGAGGAAGACATGGACACCGTATTGGAACTGGAAAACGTTTCCGTTCATTTCGACACGCCCGACGGAACCGTTCAGGCCGTCCGGGACGTTTCGCTGTCCCTCAAGAGCGGCGAAACGCTTGCCATCGTGGGCGAATCCGGATGCGGCAAGTCCGTTTTGTGCAAATCGGTCATGAAACTCCTTCCCGGCAATGCCCGGATCAGCGGCAAAATGCTCATCGACGGCAAGGACATTGCCCCGTATACCGAAAAACAGATGCGCAAGCTGCGCGGTTCCCTGTTTTCCATGCTGTTTCAGGACCCCATGACCACGCTGAACCCCACGATCCCCATCGGGAAGCAGATCACGGAAGCCGTGCTGAAACACCACAAAATGAGCCGGGAAGATGCGCAAAAACTGGCCGTGGAGATGCTCCACCGCGTAGGCATCGACGATCCAGCCCAGCGGATGCTCTTGCAGCCGCACTATTTTTCCGGAGGGATGCGCCAGCGGTGCGTGCTTGCCATCGCGCTGGCCCTGAACCCGCACATCCTCTTCGCCGACGAACCCACTACGGCGCTGGATGTGACCGTACAAGCGCAGATGCTCGACCTGCTGCGTGATATCCAACGCAAGACCGGCATCGGCATCGTGCTGGTTTCGCACGATCTGGGCGTGGTCGCCCGCATCGCGGACCGGGTCGCCGTGATGTATGCCGGGAAAATCGTCGAGATCGGGACCGCCGAGGAAATCTTTTACGACCCGCGCCACCCGTACACATGGGGGCTGCTAGGCGCCCTTCCCTCTCAGGCCGTGGAAAACGGGGAGCTCAGGGGGATTCCGGGTATGCCGCCGATGCTCCTTGATCCGCCTCCGGGTGACGCCTTCGCCGAACGCAATCAGTATGCCATGAAAATCGATTACGAGCGGATGCCTCCGATGTTCCCCGTTTCCGAAACCCACAGCGCCGCAACATGGCTTCTGGATGAAAGGGCGCCCGCGGTCACGCCTCCCGTCACCATCAAACGCCGCGGTATGGTCCATTGAAGAATCCGGTTCTTTTATCCGTCAGAAACTACAAGCAGCATTTCCCCATCAACAAGTCCCTGACGGTGCACGCCGTCAACGGGATTTCTTTCGACTTGCGAAAGGGGGAAATCTTCGGGCTGGTCGGGGAATCCGGCTGCGGCAAGTCGACGGTGGCGCGCGCCATTATGGGCATTTATACCCCGACGGAAGGCGAGATTTGCTTCAAAGACTTTCTGATCTCGGAAAAGCGCTCCTACCGGGAGCACAAGAAAGATATCCAGCGCAATATGCAGGTCATCTTCCAGGACTCTGCGGCGGCCCTGAATCCTCGCATGAAGGTTGCCGACATCATTGCGGAGCCCTTGGTTATCAATCGTGTTTATCCCGATAAGGTCCGGTTGCGGGCCGAAGTGGACAAACTGCTCACGCTTGTCGGGCTGGACACCAGCTACGGCAACAAGTTTCCGGCCGAGATCTCCGGCGGGCAACGCCAGCGCGTCGCCATCGCCCGCAGCATAGCCGTCAACCCCGAACTGATCGTCGCCGACGAGCCCGTTGCGTCACTCGACGTTTCCATACAGGCGCAAATCGTGTCCCTCTTTCAGCACTTGCAACGGCAGCATGGCTTCACGTTCCTGTTCATCGCGCACGACCTGTCGATGGTCCGCTACCTCTGCGACCGCGTGGGCGTCATGTACGAGGGCAGGCTGGTGGAGCTCGCCCCGGCGAAAGAGCTTTTTGGGAACCCCCTGCATCCCTATACCCGTGCGCTGCTCTCCGCCATTCCCGTACCGGATCCTGTTTACGAACGCTCAAAAAAGATCATCCCCTACACGCATGAAACGGCGGATCTGAGCGGGGAATGGCGGGAAATCCTGCCGGAACATTTTCTGCTCGCCCGGAGTGAGTAAGGCCATATCGCGGGCCGGATTTTACATTTCCGCTACGCATTTCCCTGAACCATCCCGCCGGTAGCGCGGGGAGGCTTCATCCGTACAAGGCACGGACATGGCGTGATCTCCTCTTCCGGATAGGAAAAACTCCTCGGGATGTCTCGCATGGCGCCACCTTGAAGGGCATTCATCTCCGGCAGTATCCTTTTCAATCTCTTTTTTCCGTGCGCTCAACGATATACAGTTCCCCGGCTTTTCCCCTTTCATCATCAATAAGTTCGTTCCATTCGGCAAAAAAGATATCTTTATACGATTCGTATCCCCTTTTATGTAATTCATTTTTCAACCATCCTTCATCCTTTTCCATCATTTCCAGAGCGCCTGTATCTATTGTCCCGTTCGTTATGAGTATATTTGATGTTTTGCGGGCATCTTTTTTCTGAATGGTGGCCTGCCCATTCGGCTCAATCTGCGCATTCCATATATCATAGAGGGAGTGAACGCCCTGGATTCTGGATAATGTCGCAAAATCAGCGATATCAAGACCCAAGAATTCAAATTTATCCTGTAAATACTTGCCTTTTATCACAACAGGCGTAGGCCTTCCCACTATCATCTTCTGACCGGACTCCGTGTGTATGCGCAGGGCATTTACCCCTAATACCAGAAGTTGCCATATCGCCAATACGATTATGAATTGTACGGTAGTTATGTCCTGATTATAAATAACACCGCCAATGATGCCGCCCATCACGAAATTGCCTATAAGGTCGACCGGGGTCATCTGTGCCAATTGGCAGCGATTGGTCGTCCGCAGCACCCAAAGAAAACCGATCAGCCCTACAGCCAGTTTGATCGCAATGTTCCCGTATGAAAGAAGCGAAGCTATCATGGCACTATCCATTGAACTCTCCAGAAACGTTCTCTCTCAAGCCCTCTAACGGCCTAGGCGTATTCCCTTTGCTCTCCCTTGCCTGTTTTTCGTGGTCCAAGGATACGCCCAGAAAACCTTGCTGTCCGTTATCTTATTCCGGAGGAGGCGATAAACAGCCAGGGCAAGGGGGTGAAATGACGCACTCCGAACTGGAAAAGGCAATCCCATCCGTCATCTATGAAAATCAAACGCTAAACGCCCTTTACATTCCAATGGCCAGCGATTATTGCTTTATGAAAAACTGAGCAAAAGGTACCCCATGTCTCGTTTCCGCCATCAGATTTCAGGCATGACCTGACGCCGTCTGCGGTGGGGCTGTATGTCCCCGTCACAGTTGGCGGTGTGCTGATAGCGGCATCCCCTCCCGCCTTTCTTTCCTGACGGACATTCCCCCATCGCTTTTCCCGTATGGTTGCATACGGGCTTTTTTGTATCTTGTGCGCGGTACACGTTTCACTGCCGCGCGGAGGCTCCGGAATCCTTTCGGAGCGTTCATACACAACAAGCATTGGGAAATGTCCATGTTCGCACCCTTCCGCCGGGCACCCCTTGCCGGGCTTACCGCACACGGCCTGCTCGGGAAACCCTCGGCCGAGCTTCCCTCCTTTGAGGCGGCCTCGTTTTCACGGCACGCCACTCCCCGCCCATCGCGGCCGTGTCCAAGGACAGGGCCTTCGAAGCTCAATGCGTCTGCCCTAAGCCTTTCGCCGATCGGGAAAACTACGCGCTTGTCGAAAACGGTAAGCCCCTCGGCGTTTCCTGATACCCCTGCCTCGAAGAGTTCTTCTGAAGCCGCTTTCTTGCGTGCCCAGAAGCATATGGACATGGGCACGCCCGTGAAGAGCCTCTGCCCGTTCCGGACGGAAGGGCGGGCCCCCGCCACCCCCAAGGGTTCCGCATCCGACGCCGCCCCCATAAGGAGAACCGTATGCCTGTAGCCGGTGTCGATGTCGGCTCCGTAGCCGCCAAAGCCGTTATCTTCGATCCCCAATCGCGTTCGCTGTTGGGCAAGGCCGTCCTGCCCACAGGCTGGAACGCGCGCGAGGCCGGGGAAAAGGCGCTGGCCGCCGCCTGTGCCGACGCGGGCGGGATCGCGGCATCCCGTATCGTCGGAACGGGGTACGGGCGCATTTCCCTGCCCTTTGCGGACAAAGTGGTCACGGAGATCACCTGCCACGCACGCGGTGCCGTCCACCTCTTCCCCGGAACGGGCGTTGTGCTCGACATCGGAGGGCAGGACAGCAAGGTCATCAGTACGGCCCCGGACGGCTCGGTGCAGGATTTTCTGATGAACGACAAGTGCGCGGCGGGCACGGGCCGTTTTCTACAGGTCCTTTCCGGCATCCTCGGCATGGAGCTGGCGGAGCTCGGTGAAGCCGCCGGACGGGGAAAGCCCGCCGCCATTTCCAGCATGTGCGCCGTATTCGCGGAGACGGAAATCATCGGCCTGCTTGCGCGGGGTACGCCACCCGCCGATATCGCCGCCGGCGTCTTCCGCTCCATCGCCCGGCGTATGCGGGGCCTTGCCGCCCGCATACCCTTGCGCGGCGAATGCACGTTCACGGGCGGGCTGGCGACAAGCCCTTCGTTCAGCAGGCTGCTTTCCGAAGAACTCGGCGTCCCGGTCAACGTGCCCGAGTATCCGCAACTCGTCGGAGCCATCGGAGCGGCCTTGATTGCCGCCCGCATCTGAACGGCTTCACCACCATACCTTGAAGGAGAACTTTCATGGCATACGCAAGTCTCGAACGGTTCCGCGACATCACCGGGCGCAATGTGCTGGCGCTGCAACAAGCCAAAGAAGCGGGGAAAAAGGTCGTGGGCCAGTACTGCATCTATTCGCCGCTGGAAATCGCCCTTGCCGCAGGAGCCATTCCGGTTTCGCTGTGCGGCACGAAAAACGATTCCATCCCGGTGGCGGAAACCATGCTCCCCCGCTCCCTTTGCCCGCTGATCAAGAGCAGTTTCGGTTTCGCGCTCCAAGACAGCTGTCCCTATCTCGCCGCCTCGGACATCGTGGTGGCGGACACCACCTGCGACGGCAAGAAAAAGATGTACGAACTGCTGGCCGCCTACAAGCCGGTCGTACTGCTCCAGCTTCCGCAGATTCAGGACGGGGACGCCAAGGACTACTGGCGCGCCCAGTACGCCAAGCTCGCCGCGAGGCTGGAAAAGGATTTCGGCGTTTCCATCACCACGGACGATCTGCGGAATGCCGTCCGGCTGACCAACCGGCTCCGCCGCGCCCTCAAGGATGTCCTTGACCTCGCCAAGCGCAAGCCGTCGCCCCTGACGGGCATGGATCTGCTGGACATCTGTTTCCGGGCTTCCTTCATGCCCGACTACGAGCAGGCCATCGCGCTCCTTCAGGACATCGCCGCCGAGATCGGCGGGGCGAGTGACGGGGCCGTTTCCCCGGACGCGCCCCGCGTCCTGCTCACGGGCGTCCCCACGGGGCTGGGCTCCCACAAGGTCATCCAGCTCCTCGAAGAGTGCGGGGCGAGCATCGTCTGCATCGACAACTGCACCTGTTATAAAAAAGTGCGCCTGATGATGGATGAAACCGCCGATCCGCTGACCGAACTCGCCGGACGGTATCTCGACACGCCATGCTCCGTCATGTCGCCCAACCCCAACCGCTACACGGCGCTGCGAGAGCTGACGGAAGCGTTCCAGACGGACGCCGTGGTCGATCTCACCTGGCAGGGATGCCAGACGTACGATGTGGAATCGTGGTCCGTCAAAAAGTTCGTGCGTGAGGAACTGGATCTGCCGTTCCTCCAGATCGTGACGGACTACTCGGAGGCGGATACCGAACAGCTCAAGGTCCGGATCGAAGCCTTCCTCGAAATGCTCAACTAAGCCTCTCGGCGGCATGGAAGCGCCGTCCAGCCGTTTGTGCGGACGGCGGCCGCTTCATGAAAAAACAGAAAAGGATAGTCACATGACCAAGGAATTGAATTGCTGCGGGTTGGCCTGCCCCGAACCAGTCATCCGCTGCCGCAGGATGCTGGAAGAAGAAAAACCCGCCTCGCTGCGCGTGCTTGTGGACAATACGGCGGCTTCGGAAAATGTGGGCCGCTTTCTCGGCCGCACCGGCTATTCCGTGGAAGTACGGCAGGAAGGAGCCGACTTGTGGTGCGTTTCCGCCACAGCGTGCGGATGCCGCGTCACCGAGCCGGAACCCGCCGCCGCAACCCTCACGCCCGGCAAGACGTTGGTCCTCATCACCACCGAAACCTTCGGGCGCGGCGATGATGAGCTGGGCGAAAAACTGATGGGGAATTTCCTGTCCACCCTGCCCGAGCTGGGGGAGAGCCTGTGGCGCGTCATTCTGCTGAACGGCGGCGTGAAGCTCGCCGCCACCCCCGGAAAAGCACTGGACAGCCTGAAGGCTCTGGAAAACGCGGGGACGGACGTCCTCGTCTGCGGAACCTGCCTTGATTTCTACGGCCTCCTTGAGGCGAAGCAGGCCGGACAGACCACCAACATGCTGGATGTCGTGACCAGCCTCGCACTGGCCGACAAGGTCATCCGCCCGTAAAATCCCTTTCCGTTTGCCGAGGCACGGGTTCAGGCCCCGCTTCTGGAAAAAACAGCTCGGTACACAAAAGACTCCCCCTCCCGGCGCAAACCGGAAGGGGGAGTTTGGACACATATCCCGACACCCAGCTACACGCTCTTTAACCGCATGTTACTGAGGATAAAGAGGGGTATTCAAGCGGATGGAATATGCGTGCGTCCCCCCGAGGGAACGTCTCTCCCCGTCGCCCGTTCATGCGGACGGCATAGCGGGGGAGGACGCCTTTCCCCAAACATCCTCCCCCGGAGTCATACATAACCTTATTTCTTGCGGCTGCGCAACCAACGCTCGGCGGCGAGAGCGGCTATGGTGCCGTCGCTGACCGCCGTGGTGATCTGGCGGTACGGCTTGTGGTTGATGTCGCCCGCGCCGAACACGCCGGGAATATTGGTAGACATGTCTTCGCCCGCAAGGATGTAGCCCTTGTCATCGAGGGCGATCGCATCCTTGAACCATTCGTTGTTCGGGGACTGGCCGAGGAAGACGAAAATCCCGTCCACGGGCAGCGCGGTGCGTTCGCCGGTCTGCGCGTTTTCGAGGATGGCGGCGGACAACTTGCCGTCCGTGACTTCCACGTCCACGACCTTGGTCGTCTTAAAGCCCTTCACGCGGGGATCGCCGAGCAGGGCGTCCTGCGTGGCCTCCGCCGCGAAGAAGCGATCCATGATTTCCACCACGGTCAGCTCGGCGACGCCGAGATTCAGGAGGTACAAGCCTTCGTCGAAGGCGCTGTTCCCGCCGCCGACCACGAGCACGCGCTTGCCTTTGTACGGAGCACCGTCGCAGATCGCGCAGAAGTGCATCTGATCGCATTCGGTGGGCACGTCCAGCGCAATGGGCTTGCGGCCCGTCGCCAGAATGATCGCCGGGGCCTTGTAAACGATGCCGTCCCCATGCACGGCTTTCTCGTCTTCGCCAAGCTCAAGGCCGGTGACTTCGAACACTTCCTCCACTTCCACGCCCATGTGATCCACATGTTCGCGCATCTTTTCCATGAGTTCCATACCGTGGATCTCAGGATAGGAGGGAAAATTCTCCACCGTATACGTCGAATTCACCAGCCCGCCCGTCACATTCGTCTCGAGGAGCACCACATCGAGGTTCGCGCGTTTCGCGTAGATCGCCGCCGTCATCCCGGCAGGCCCGCCGCCCAGTACGATGATGTCACAAGTACGTTCTTCCATTGCAAGCTCCTGATGGAAACTCCTGATTTGCCGAGGAAAAGGCCCTTTATAAAAAGCCTCCCTCCCCGGCCCCCACCTCAAAACGTTTCGGCTGGTGAGGAGATGACGCCACGGCTTTTCCGCATGGGAACCGCCGCCTTTTCCGAGACAAACGACGCGACGACCGGCCCGCCTTTGCCCATGCCTTGCCGCCGAAGGGGATTCGGATCACGCAATCATTGGCAAAAACAAGCAATTATCGAAGCCTTCATCGTAACGGATGTACAAGAGAAAAAGACAATGTGAAGGGAAGGGGGAGCGCGCATCAGCGCACCGTTCTCGAATCCCTCCTCCCCCCCATTCGGCAACTTAGGCCTTCTCGAAGAACGCGGCCATTTCGCGGGGGTTCATGAGGCCGACCTTGGAAGCTTTGACCTCACCGCCCTTGATGACGAAAATCGTCGGCGGGCGTTCCGCGCCAAGCGCGGCGGCAGCGGCGGCGTTCTCTTCAATATCGATGCCGTACAGCGCGATGCCGGGTTTGGCGGCTCCGAACTTCTCGAGCACCTTCTCCATGTTCTTGCAATGCGGGCAGAGCTTCTTGAAGAACAGCAGCACGCCGTTTTGCGTCGCGGCAAGGCGATCCTTGTAGTCAGCTTCGGTGATGATCTCGATCATAATGTCACTCCAATGGGTTTCATGCGGTTCTCTCGTCACGAAAGGAGATTCCCCTCCGTGCCGCCTCCCTTCCTCGAAAATGTGTGGGAAGGCGGTGTATCCAGGGAGGGAGAAACCGTGCGGGCACTCCCCGAAAGTTCCTCTCCCCGGTTCATCTTATTTTCCTCCCTCGCTCGGGTTGCACAACTCCGCGAGGGCTTCGCGGTCGAGGATCTCAAGGGAACACCGGGTAAAGTGCCCTAGAACGCCCCGATCGCGCAGGGTCCGGATAATGCGGCATACCGTGCTCCGATGCAAGCCGAGCACAAGGGCCAGCTCGGACTGCGACACGCCGGGGTTGACCACGCGGGTCCGGCGCTCATCAGCCAGCCGGTGCAGATACCGGCATACCTGCGTCTGCGGGTCCAGCTCGACGCTTTCGGTTATCTGGCTGTAAAAGGCCCCGGCCTTGGCTCCGAGCGAGTGGACCAGATTGCTCATCAGCGCCGGATGGCGCCGCACGAATTCGGCATCGTCCAGCAGGGTCCGGGGAAAATTATAGACTTCACAGGGTTCCAGCGCCACCAGCGACGCGGGATGCGAAGGGGAAACATGCAGCAACACGATTTCGCGGAAGAGGCACCCCGGCTCGATATAGAGCACGATGCGCTCCTTGCCCGTTTCGGAAAGATTCAGGAGGCGTACCCTGCCCTTCTCCAAAAACGAGAAGGTGGAGGTTTCGGGATCGTCTTCCCACTGGTAGGACTTGCCTACCATCTGACGCTGGCCTAGATGCAGGACCGAACGCCACGGGCTGTTGAGATCCCGGATGCGGAAAACCGGGCCTTCCTGCTTGCAGAATCCGAAACGGTTCATGTTTCCTCCTTTTCACCCCTCCCTACAGGTTCATCATGGGCCAGATAAAGGTGGCGACGAACGCCACGATCAGGCTGGCCAAAACCATACGCGTCAGCATGATACCGATAAGGTAACGGACGCGGACGTATCCGGTCGCGAACATGATCAAGGCCGGGGCCAGCTCATACGGCAGGAAGAACTGGTCAAGCCCGTACAGGAAGCTGTACAGGATGGGCTTGATCCCAAGGTTCAGCGAGGTGGCGATTTCGGCCATGGGCACGCTCAGGGACGTTGCCGCCGCGACAGGCGTCAGCACGAGGTTGGCGACGACGCCCACCCAATAGGCGAACATGGACGAACCGGCATTGCTGTCGATCTGCTGGAGGTAGGGCACCAGCTTCCCGGCCAGCCATGCGGGGATGCCGAGGGTTCCCGCCACAATGCCGATGGCCATGCAGCCCGCGATAAAGAACAGGATGGGGAACTGCACCTTCTTGAGATCGCTGGCTTCCATCAAGTTGAAGATAGGGGTGAACCCAAGCAGGACCATGCTGCAGAAGGCGAAGTAGCCGGGGATACCGTGCCACGGTTCGCTGATAAAAGCCACCAGCGCGAGCAAGGCCAGGACGAGGGTCTTCTTTTCGTCGCGGCTCATCTTGCCGAGAGTGGCGAGTTCCGCTTCGGCACAAGCGCGGCAGCGGGAAATGTGCTCGCCAAGCTCACGCCCGCCGAAAAGGTGCAGGATGGTATAGGCCAGCAGCGCGTGCCCGATCTGGTAAGGCAGATTTTCGCTGTAGAAGCCCAGCCATGTGAACGGGACGCCCATGTCCTTGACCATGAGCAGGCCGATGATGCCCGTGTTGTTGGGCAGGTAGGCAGCCGAAGAGATGGTCGCGCCGAAGAAGGCGGCAAGGACGATGGTGGTCGCGGAACGGGAAGTCACGGACAGGTTGAGGCTCTGGCACATGCCGGTGGCGATGGCCATGAACAGGATGTCGACCGTGATGACGTCAGGGATGATCGCGCTGACGATGAATCCGGCGAGCAGGAACGCGATGTACATGCGAATGGGGGTGGTCCCCACGCGGCTGATGGTGAACAGGGCAATACGGTTGGCGAGGCGCGTCTTTTCCATAAGCACGCCGATGAGCATACCGCACATGCACAGCCACGGGATGGGGGTGGTCCAGCCGACGAAAGCCACATCCGGGGCCGCGATGCCCGTCAGGATGTAGTACATCAGGAGCAGGACGGCGGTGACGAAGTTCGGCAGCAGGTCAAAGGCGAACATGCCGATCGCCATGATCGTCCCGAACCAGTAGAGGTTCACTTTCGGCGTGCTCGGGTCATAAAAGCACCAAGCCACAAAGAGGCCACCGAGCAGGCTCGTCAGCCAGCCTATCCACTTTCCGGACAGCTTGTTGGTCGCAACGGCAGTTGTCATATGCGCTCCGCGCAGTGCATGGAATAGAGTGAGATATATGGAAAAGGAAGCCCCGCAGCCCGGCAAGGATCCGGCACCTCCCCAACACAGTGAACAAGGGTTCGCTAAAAACAAAAACCTTAGGAAGGGGAGGGATTGGGGGGTTGGGGAAGGGAGGGGAAACCCTTCCCCCAGTTCTCCCTTTCTTCCTATCCTCAGCTCGTGCGGATTTCGCCGATGACGAGCTTGAGCTGCTGGAGCATCTCGCGGGCCTTGTCGGGATTCTGATCCGCGATGTTGTTGAGCTGGAAGGGGTCGGCCTTGCGGTCGTACAATTCATCATGATCGGGCACCTGCACCTTCGCGCCAGCCGTGCAGGTCCACATTTCTTCCTTCATTTCGGTGCCGGAACCGGCGATGCAGTCCACGCTGTCCTTCACGTCCTCGCTCACCAGCCAGTGCACGTAGGAGTAATCCTCGGTGATGAGGGACCACGACATGCCGTAGTACCCGGCGATGGCGCAGTCGCGCACGGTGTCGGTCTCGCCGCGCATCACGGGCAGGAGGCTGATGCCCTGCATTTCCGAGGTGTCATAGGTCGGGAAGCCGAAATCGCTCGCCTTCTGCGGCGTGCCGAGCTCTCCGAGCGCGTCCATGATGGTCGCGGTCACGTCCACGTTCTGCACGAAACTCTTGATGCGCTTGCCGCCTTCGATGCCGGGGACGTGCATGATCAGAGGTACGTGCACGAGTTCCTCATACGGCCAGGGACGGCACTTGCGCATGATGCCGTGGCCGTGCTCGCCTTCGCCCATCGGCTGGCCGTGGTCGGACATCAGCACGATAAGGGTTTCATCCCAGAGCCCCTGAGCACGGATGGAGTCGAGCAGTTCGCCCACCCACTTGTCCACCTGCGTGATCTTTTCCATGTACAGGGCGCGGATGTGCTCGCATTCGCGTTCCGTGATGCGGCCCTCGATGGGCGTCCACGGCGCGAGCACCAGCGGGTTGCCGACGTATTCGGGATCGTAGGGGCAGGGTTCGCCCTTCCACACGGATTCCGGGTCCCAAGGTTCGTGCGGATCAAAGGAGTCCACCCAGAGCAGGAAGGGGCGGGTCTTGTCGCGGCGGTTGGACAGCCAGTTTTGGGCATCCGTCATGACGCGGGAAATATAGCTGTCTTCGGGCTTGCGGAACTGCTGCTGGCGCAGGAAGCAGCCGATTTCGTCGAGGAGCTGCGTGCTGTCGTCGTCGATGACTTCGCCTTTTTCATTGAAAACCATCGTGGGGGAGGTGTAGTCTTCCGGCTTCAGCGCGGGATCCAGCGGCACATCGGCAAAGCTGGTGTGGTCGAGCTCCTGACCGGGGTTGAAGCTCACGAAGTCGAAACCGCGGGAATAGCCGTACTTGGGCAGGCGCATGGGCGGGGTGTCGTAGACGAGGGCCGTCTGCATGTTCTTGCCCCACATGATGTCGGCGACGGTGGTGTCGTCAGGAGCGAGAGGCTGCCAGCCGCCGTAAGGCAGGGTGAAGCGGCCGGTCATGAGGGCGCGGCGCACGGGCACCGTGGGCAGGCCTTCACTGTAGGCGTTTTCGAAGAGGAAGCCCTGACGGGCGAGGCGATCGATATTGGGGGTCTTCACAACCTTGTTGCCGTAGCAGCCAAGATAGTTGAACTGGAGCGTGTCGAGCATGATCAGCACGACGTTCTTGATCTTGCGGTCTTCTTTCATGGCGGTTCCTTCCGTAGAGAGGGTTGGAGGGTCGCTGTGCGACCTTGTTCTTGCATTCACAATACGGATTTCAGGGACATTTTCTGTCTCCCAAGAGACACTTTTCACCTTTTCCGATTTTTTTCACGAAAGCTCCGGAGGAATCGAGAAGCCGGAACAGGGCCGTTTATAAAGTATAATACTATATGTTCATTAGCTTTTTTATGATAAAAAAAATGAACGCTCCGATTGGCCGAAAACCCTTGAGCCACAAAGGTTTTGAGTGGAATGGAGTCATTCAGCAAGGATCTTTTCTTCACATGGCAAAAGAACGAAACAACTTGCGGAGATGATGGTATGTTATTCAGAATCGGGAAGCGGAAAGGGCGGCCCGCCCCCCCGAAGGGGACACCTCTTTCGGCTGGATGCATTGTGCAGCTCCCGACTCCACCCCATACGCGGAAACCCGCCACCCTGTTTCGCCCGGCGGAGAAACCTTTTCAATCGGGCCGATCATACCCCCAGAGCACCCGGCTCTACAGCGCAGAGCGGGCACATCAGCAAGCCAAGCGTCTCTTGACCACAACAAGCGGGCAGCATCTTGAGGATACCGCCCTGCTGCCTCCGCCCAAGAACCGTATCCCTCCGCAACGGGAACGGTTGTGGAATAACTTCCGGCATCAAGCGGCATTTCCGCTTGATGAATGGCACCCGTAAGCCTATACTCTATGCTATCGGATGTTTTGCCGGCTTTTATATTCTTTGATACGATGCGTGCCGGACTTTTTCCGACATGCGGGGGGGGGCATCCCCCGGAGTGTCTCCACACCCTATCCAAGAGAACAGTGGAATGAACAGGCTCCAGGAATTCCTCGACAACCCGCACATAATCACCGGAACTGCCACCGTTGCCGCAGATCCGCAACTTACCTTGATCGCGGCGAACAAGGCCCTCTATACGCTTGTCGGGGAAACCGCCGAGTCGTGCCGCCAACAGGGCAACTCCCTCCTTCCTTGGATCGAACAATCTTCCGCCGTGCGCCTCATCGGGCTCCTCGCCGGGCACCCTCCCCTTTTCGACTGGGAAGGGGTGCTCGTCCGCAAAGACGCCACCTCCGTCCGCATCCGCCTCTCCGGCACGCGCATGGAAGGCGTCCTCCACGAAGGCCAGTACCCCGTTTACCTTTCCGCCTTTACCGATCTCGCCTGCGTGGAGGAGATGCTGCGCAGCGCCGAATACGAGCGCCGTAAATACGCCCTCATCGCCGACATTTCCGAAGATCTGCCCTTTGAATACGACTTTGAGACGGATACCATCGCCTACACCCAAAAGTACCATAAGGTCTTCGGGCACGAACCCGTTATTCCCCGTTTCCGCGAACGGCTGGGCAGAGGCGAGGCCATCGATCCCGTAAGCGAGGGGTTCCGTGAACCTTTTCTCGCCCTCGACGCCGAAAAAGCCTCCACCGAGGCCGCACCCGAACGGTTCCTGACCACCCACTCAGGCCGCAAGCGCTGGTTCGCCCTCTACAGCACCAACATCCTGGACACACTCGGCAAGCCCGTCAAATCCGTGGGCGCGCTGCGCGACATCGACCGGCAGAAGCGCGAACAGCTCAGGCTCCTTGATAAGAGCCGCACCGACTCCATGACCGGGCTTTACAACAAGGTCACGACCGAAGAGGAAATCCGCATCGCCCTGCGCGACGCAAGGCCCGGCAGTTCCGGCGTGCTGTTCATGATCGACATCGACAATTTCAAGGACGTCAACGACAGCATGGGGCACCTCGCCGGGGACTCCATCATCATGGAAATCGCCCGCCAGCTTCGGCGCACCTTCCGGCAGGACGATATCATCGGGCGCGTGGGCGGCGACGAATTCCACGTCTACATGCGCGACGTTTCTGAAATCGCGGGTATCCGCACACGCGCGCAGTCCCTCTGCTCCTCCATCCGCAACCTGTTTAAAAACAGCAATATCGACAACGCCGTCTCCGTCAGCGTGGGCATCGCCGTTACCGAGCGCCCCATCGCCTATGAGGATCTGTTCCGGCAGGCCGACGTCGCCCTGTACCACGCCAAAGGGAACGGCAAAAACCGTTACGAATTCTTCGGCCAGTCCTCCGGCGGAGACGCCGACGGCGTCCAGACATCCGCGCCCCTCGCCGTCAACACCGTCCGCAACAGCATCATGGTGGACATCATCGATATCCTCTTCAGCATGTACGACATGCACGAAGGGATCGACAAGGCGTTGCATTTCATCGGAAACGCCTTGCGCGTGGACAAGATTCTCATCTTTGAATACTCGCTCGACGGGAAGGCCGTCAGCATCGCGCATGAATGGTGCTCCGATCCGAAATGGAGCACCAAGGAGCAGTTCCAAAACGTCCCCATCGACAAAATCGAGCTGCCCAAAACACGGGACTCCAGCGGCATCTATTATTGCAGCGATTTTTCGGAAGTCCCCCCGGAAGAAAAAACGTTCATCCTCGACGACACCATCTCCTCGCTCCTCCAGTGCGACATCGTGCGCGACGGGCACGTGGTCGGCCATATCGGCTTCGAGGAGCGCGGCAACCGCCGCATATGGACGCAGCAGGAAGTGGACGCCCTCATCCTCATGTCCAAAATCATCGGGGAGTACATCCGGCAGCGCCGCTCCGCCAGCCTTTTGCGCGAAAGTTACGAATCAACCCGCAACATCCTCAACAGCCTGCCCAATACGGCGGTCTACGTCATCGACGCCAACCACCGCATCGTCTACTTCAACGATACGGTCGCCCGCGCGTATCCCAATGTCAAGCTCGGGGTGACCTGCTTCGAGGTGTTTTGGGGCAAATCCGATATCTGCTCCTTCTGTCCCGTGACAAAACACGGCGGCGGGGAGGCGTTCACCACCCTGCATGAGCACCCGCCCTTCAAGGGCATCTGTGAAATTTCGGTTTCCGGTATCCTTTGGGAAAACAAGGAGCCCGCACACGTCGTGCTCATTTCAGAGCGCCTTCTGACGCCCGAGGAGCGCAAGGCCAAGGCCAAGCGCGATTCCTTCGCCCGCGCCCTCTGCGAGAGCTATCATTATGTCGTGGACGTGGATCTCGGCACCGGCCATTTTGAGCTTCTGGCCAACCGCAATGACCTCGCCACCGACACTTCGGGCGATTACGCCGCCCATTTCGAGCTGTTCTTCGGCCATATCCTCCCACAGTACCGTGACGCCTTCCGCGAACACTTCTCCCTCGAAGGGCTGCGGGCAGCCTTCGCGGCAGGCGTAAACGACAGGAATATCCATCTCGAATACCAGTTTGCCGAGGAGGCCGGGCCCCGCTGGCGTACCCGCATCGCCTTCGCCTATACGCAGGACGACGGCTCGTGCCACGTCCTCCAATGCATCCGGGATATCAACGAGCAGAAATGCGCGGAATTCACCCACAGGCGGGACGAAGAAAACCTTCAAGTCGCCCTTCAGAACAGCTACGCCAAGATCTACCGGATGAACCTCGCCGCCAACCAGCTGACCTGCCTGTTCTGCAACACCAAGCTGCTCGCGCCCATCGATGTCAGCGGCGAATTCGACAAGGACATCATCACGGTCATGAAAACCCGCGTCCATCCGCGGGATCGGGTGGTCTTCCGGAATTTCTTCACCGCCGAAACCATCCTCAGGAAACTCGACGCCGGGGAAGAGCTTTCCGTCGAATACCGCAAGCTCGGCCTTGACGGGACCTATCACTGGATGCTGGCGCTCATCGTGCCCTTGCCGACCGGCAACCGGGGAGAGACCGTCCTCCTCGTGCGCGACGTCACCGAGAAGAAGGAAGAGGAAAACAACTACCTCCTCGCCCTGCAAAACAATTATTCCGAGATCTTCTCCCTCGACGTCAGGAGCCGCACGGTCACGCCGCTGTTCTACAACAGCGAGCAGGTGCCCATCGTCAAGGAGGAAGCCAATTTTTCCGCGTTCGTCAAGCGGCGCGCCGTCGACCGCGTGGCCCCAGAATCCCTCGAAAGCGTGCTCGATTTCTACGAGCGCCGCCTTTTCGGGGAACTGGAACGCGGCGGCCGCCCGGAATGTGAATACCGCAAGCGTTCGTCGGAAAACGGCCCTTACCGCTGGATCGCGGCCTCGGCGCAGCCTGTCCCCGGCAACGAGGGGCACGCCCTTATCCTGCTGCGCGACGTCACCAAGAAGAAAGAAGAGGAAAACAACTACCTCCTCGCCCTGCAAAGCAACTATACGGAAATTTTCCGCCTCGATCTTGAAGCCGGGCTTATCGCTCCCCTCTATTACAACAGCGAACAAGTCACCATTTCGCCGACCCTGATGCCCATCGAGGAATTCGTCCTCGATCGTGGCAAAAACCGCGTGCACCCAGAAAACCTCAAAAGCGTCCGCACCTTTTACGACGTGCCGAACATCATGGCCCGGCTCGACCTGGGCGAGGCCCCACAGCTCGAATACCGCAAACGGCAGGACGCCGGAAAACCCTACCGGTGGGTCAACGCCACCATCCGGGCCATCCCCGGAGCGTACCACCATGCCCTGCTCCTGCTGAGCGACATCACCGAACGGCTCAACGAGGAAGCCGATTTCTACAAGGCCCTCCAGCACAGCTATTCCGAAATCTACGAGGTCATGCTCGATACGGATTCCATGCGCATCGTGCACCGGGACGAAGATTCCACGTTGGCGAAACCCGAGCTGACCCATTCGTATTCGCGGGACACCCGCACCATCGCCAACCGGTACATCCACCCCGATGACCGGGAGTCCTTCCTTGAGCTTTTCTCCCCGGAGAACGTCAGCAGGAAAGTGGCCGACGATCCCCGGCTGTCCACAGAATACCGCGTCCTTGCCGTCGACGGGACCTATCACTGGATCTCGATACTGGTGCTGCCCATGCCCGGATCGTCGGGGCGCCTGCTCCTCCTCTGGCAGGACATCAACGAACGCAAAAGGATGGAGGAAACCGCCGCCCGGCTCGAACGCCGTCAAAGCGCCGTGTTCCGCCAGTCCGGGGACTGCATCATCGAAATCAACCTGCGCACGTGGCAGTTCCACCGCAACGCCTCCGCGCCGAGCCTGCCCAGCGAACCCCGTTCCGGCGACTACCGCACATTCCACGCCGAAACAATAGCGATGGTCCATCCCGCCGACCGCGAACGCATCAACCGCACCACCACGCCCAAAGCCCTGCTCGAGGCCTGCCGAGCGCATTCCCGCACCCTCGTCGATCAATATCGGGTGCTCTTTGGCGAAAACGAACAGTTGTGGCTCGAAAACCGCGTGTTTTTCCTTGAAGAAGGCGAAGATATGACCGCCTTTTTCATCATCCGGGACATCACGGAGCAGAAGCGCGTCGAAGAGGAACGCGCCCTTGAGGAAGAGCGCTACAACATCGCCCTGCGCAACACGTATACCGAAATCTACGAAATCGACCTCAGCGCCGATACGCCCCACCTTGTCTACGCCGCCGACACGCCCATGATCCCCGTGGATCACGACAAGAACGGCAATATCCACACCATAGCCGCAACCCTCATCCACCCTGAGGACCGGGAACGCTTCCTCACCGCTTTCATCGGGAGCAACATCCGCAAGGAGTTCAGCGAAGGCCGCATGGAAGTCCCCGCCGAATACCGCCGCCTTGGCAGCGACGGCAAATGGTACTGGGTTTCCGCCTTCATCGTTCCGCTGTGCGGGCACGACTCCTGCCGTACCGACAAGGGGATACTCCTCGTCCGCGACATCTCCGAACAGCGTGAAGAGGAACAGCGCCGCCGCATCAGCGAGCAGTACGATCACGCCTTGCGCAACATCTACGACGAGCTGTACGAACTGAACATCACGCAGGACAGCTACCGTATCGTGTACCACGTGAAGGGCAAGTATGTGACCCCGCCCGAGCAGGGCCGCCTCAGCGAGTGCATCGATCTCGTATCGCGCAACATGCTCTTTCCTGAAGACCGCACCCGCTTCCTCGAATTCTTTAATCTCGATGCGCTGCGGCAGAACTTCGCGGCGGGCCGGGAATACCTTATCGGCGAATTCCGCAAGCTCTGGCACGACCAGGAGTACCACTGGGCGTCGATCACCATGTTCCCCGTGGCCCAGCCCGACGGCGGCGACGAGATCTATCTCGCCTTCATCATGGATATCGGGGACAAGAAGCAGGCGGAGGAAGTCGCTCAGCAGAACATCCTCCTTGAGCGCCAGCGCCTCGACGACGAACGCTACCGGACCATCGTGGAGCAGACGGACACCCTCGTCTTCGAGTGGAACCTCGAAACCGATACCCGTTACATCTCGCCGGAGATCGTCGCCCGTTTCGCCGGGAACTACGACCACCGTGATCTGATGCACGTCTGGCGGGAAGACCTCGTGATCCATCCTGACGATCTGCCCCTGCTCACCGCCTTCCTCAAGGATTCGCGCATCCAGCGCTATACCGAGATGACCGCCCGCTTCCGCAAGCGCGACGGCGTGTACATCTGGTGCAAGGCGGCCCTCACCTGCCTGCACGACGACAAGGGCAATCCCAAGCGCTATATCGGCACGCTCAACGACGTCGACAGCGCGACCCGTTCCGTGCTCGCGCTCAAGTACCGGGCCGAGTTCGATCTCCTGACCGCTCTGTACAACATGCACACCTTCTACTCGCAGGCGGCACAGGCCGTGCACGCCTACCCCGAGCGCCGCTACAGCATCGTCCGCATGGACATAGACCGCTTCAAGGTCATCAACGACCTGTACGGCCTTAAGGAAGGCGACAAGCTCCTCATCGCCATCGCGGATCTGCTGCGGGAAAAGATGGCCGGGACCCACAGCGTCTACGGGCGCCTCGGCGGGGATGTGTTCTGCCTGTGCGTGGACTACTCCCGTGAGCGTATCCTCGCCCTCATCAAGGAATTGACGGACAGGCTCGCCGACTACCCCTTGCCGTACAAGGTCGTGCCTTCGTTCGGCATCTGCGAGGTCGACAACATAGACACGCCCATCAACGTGCTCTGCGACTGGGCCAACCTCGCCCTCAAGACGATCAAGGGGAATTACCTGAACAGCTACGCCTTCTACGACGGCAAGCTGCGCGAGAGGATCCTTGAGGAAAAGAAGATCGAAAACCAGATGCACGACGCCCTTCTGCAGGGGCAATTCGTTCTGTACCTTCAGCCCAAGGTGCACATCCCGACATCGCGCATCATCGGCTCGGAAGGGCTGGTGCGCTGGATACACCCCACCGAGGGGCTGATGCCGCCGGACCGTTTCATCCCCTTGTTCGAGAAGAACGGCTTCATCATCCGGCTGGATGAATACATCTGGGAGCAGGCCTGCATCACCTTGCGCCGCTGGATTGACCACGGCCTCACGCCCACGCCCATCTCCGTGAACATGTCGCGTATGCATATCCACGATCCGCGCCTGCGTGAAAAGCTGCTCGACCTGATGCGCCGCTACGAGCTGCCGCCGCACCTCCTCGAACTGGAACTCACCGAAAGCGCCTTCCTCGAGAACGAAAGCGGGCTCTTCGAATCCATGAAGGCCTTGCAGGCCTTCGGGTTCCAGTTCTCCATGGACGATTTCGGATCAGGCTACTCGTCCCTGAACATGCTCAAGAGTATGCCTGTGGACTTCATCAAGATCGACCGGGGATTCCTCAACGAGGTCGTCACGACCGAACGCGGCAAGACGGTCATCCGGTTCAGCATTTCCCTCGCCCGAGAAATGAGCATCAAGGTCATTGCCGAAGGCGTGGAAACCGAGGAACAGGCCGCTTTCCTGCTTCAGGCCGGATGCGCCTATGCGCAGGGCTATTTCTATTCGCGCCCCCTGCCCATCCCGCAGTTTGAGGCGTTGGCCTTTGGGACAGAACATCCTTTCCCCGTCGCCCCGAGCATCAAAGCCCTTGCCGAAAAACTGGAAAAAGGCAGCACATGATGGAATGCCTCCTGCGGAAACATACCTCCGGAGGAGGCCTAAGCCCATAGCGCAACCCTATCAGAGTACCGCCATTTTTCTGTTGCCAGAGCCATAGGATCCCATTAGAATCTATCGGTTGGACGAACAGTGTCATAATATCCCACCGACAGAACGTCGGTTTCCGCCATTCCTCGCCCGCTACCCGTAATCAGGCCTCCTATGAAAAAGAAACTCTTCAGGACCCACGCCTTCATCACGGGTATCGTGCTTATTGGGTTCATTTGTATAACAATCATTAACTACTGCACATACAGCGTCGTCATCAGGGATGACATCAGGAATATCTCCCGCCTTACCTCCCTGAACATCTTTTCTTCCATCAGTAACGAACTGACCAAGCCGATTTTCGTCTCCCTGACAATGGCCAACGACAGCTTCCTCAAGAGCTGGCTCCGGGGAGAGAATGATTCACCGGAACAAATTGCGGAACTGCAAGACTACCTCAACGGCCTGAAGAAGAAATACGACTACAGTTCGGTGTTCCTTGTTTCGGCAAAGACGAATATTTATTATCATTATAATGGGATAAATAAGGTTGTCAGCAGGGATGACTCCCACGACGTCTGGTACTACAACTTCGTCGCTTCCGGGATCCCCCACCGGCTTGAGGTCGACACCGACGAAATGGCCCGCAATGAGCTGACCGTGTTCGTGGATTGCCGTATCGAAGACGATCACGGCGAACTCATGGGCGTGGTGGGCGTCGGGGTCAAAATGCGTGAATTGCAGCAGATCCTCGCCTCGTTCGAGCTCGATTTCGATCTGACGGCGTTCCTCGTCAACCGCGAGGGTGTGGTACAGGTCCACACGTCCGACGCCATGATTGCCAACGCCACCATCGACGATCTGTTGCCCGTATCCGAATACCGCAAAAAGATCTTCACCAAGAGCCGTGTGGAAAGCTCGTGGTACAAGTACAACGGGCAGGAAACCTGCCTCGTCACCCGTTACATCGACGATCTCGACTGGTATCTCATTGTGGAAAAAGATACCGCCATCATTAAGGAATCGCTTCTCTCGCAGCTTTGGAAGGACATCCTCGTCGTGGCGTGCATCATCATCCTGATCCTGCTGCTGGTTTCGGGGACCGTATCGCGCTACGACAAATTCATGACCCTGTTTGCCACCACGGACAAACTCACCGGGCTCATGAACCGGGAACGCTTCAATGCCATCCTGAGCCGGAAACTCTGGGAACGGCCTCTTGTATTCATGTTCGACGTGGACCACTTCAAACACATCAACGATACCCGCGGCCACCTTTGGGGCAATGAAGTCCTTGCCCGTGTGGGGCATAAGGCTGAGGAAATCGTCGGTAAGGCCGGTTGCGTGGCCCGCTGGGGCGGGGACGAATTCATCGGCTTCATCGATGCGCCGGGCGACGCCGAGGAAACCTTGAGATGCCTTCTGGAAAGCGTGCGCGATCTCGATAACCACGTCACCATCAGCATCGGCGCGACCCGCATCAACCCCGAAGACGACATGGACGCCATACTCATGCGCGTGGACGACGGCATGTACCGCTCCAAAGCCGAAGGCCGGGACCGCATCACCTACGTTTGAAGCCCAAGCCGATGGGAACCTCGATCCCATAGGCTTCACGGAAGGAAGCCCTATGCTGAGCAGGAAAAGCAGATCCGCACCGCCAGGGAAAAGCCGAGGCGGACGCCGTCATGATGTACGGTTCCTTCACGCAGGATGGCGGAAATGCTTATTCAACACGGCAGATGCGGGAGCCGGATGTTCCTTACCGATGACGCGCCGCAGGATCATGGAAGCACCGATGGAGGGGAACACCACGGCGGAAACAGTGGCGCTTTCCATCATAACGCCGGCCCCATTCTTCCACATCCCATTCTTCCACATAAGGTTATGTTCTCGGCGTGGCTGATGAGGAAGTTACGTTTGCGTGTGCTGAGGTACACCATGCCGCGCAGACAGGACAAGATCCCGGCGAATCACCGCAGGCACATCGGAAACCGTGCTAGCATAAGATGACAGCGCTGAGGCTGGGGGATATCGCTGACGCCATAGCACCTCTGCGCTCCTTAACGCTCATCTCCTTTGTAACAAGTTGATAAGCAATGCTATTCGTCCCTCCCGTTCCGCTGGGAGGCCATGTCCAGCAAATATGCGGCCATATCGCAGGGTTCCATACGCTCCCCATCCATGTACGGGGCATGGAGCATGTGCGTCCCCGGCAGAACGGAAACGCACTGTGCGGGGCAGCCGCACACAGCCACCCGGATATCGGCTCCGGCCTCGTTGTCCGTGAGCACAATGCTCCCATCGAGAGCGCGCATGGCAGACAGCACCCCCCTGAACCATGCCGCGCGATCGTATCCGGAGCGGCATCCCCCGCAATACTTCACATGGAGGGAAGGCATGGCCCGTCAGCCCCTTTCCACCAGCATGGCGATCCCCTGCCCGCCGCCGATGCACAGCGTTGCCAATCCCCTGCTCTGCCCCTTCCGCTTCAGCGTATGCAAAAGCGTAACGAGGATACGCGCACCGGAGGCACCGATAGGATGCCCAAGGGCAATGGCACCACCGTTGACGTTCACGTTATCAAGGCTGAAGCCCAGCTCGCGGCCCACGGCGAGGAACTGGGCGGCAAAGGCTTCGTTGGCTTCGATCTGATCGAGATCGGCCACTGTCCAACCAGCCTTTTCCAAAGCCTTGCGGGTGGCGGGGATGGGGCCAAGGCCCATCACGTCGGGTTCCACACCGGCACTGGCCCAGCCCACAATGCGGGCGAGAGGCGAAAGGCCCCGTTCAGCGGCCAGTCCGGCATCCATGAGCACCAGAGCCGCCGCGCCGTCGTTCACGCCGGAAGCGTTGCCCGCCGTCACCACGCCGTCCTTCTTGAAGGCGGGGCGCAACTTGCCGAGCACGTCCATGGTGGTGCCGGGGCGGGGGAACTCATCACGAGCGAAGTCGAAGGATTTTTTCTTCTGCTCCACGTGTACGGGCACGATCTCTTCATCGAACACGCCCGCTTCCAGCGCGGCTGCGGCCCTCTGCTGGGAAAGCACGGCATGGGCGTCCAGTTCTTCACGGGAAAGATGGTAGCGGGCCGCCACGTTCTCGGCGGTGATGCCCATGTGATAGTCGTTGAAAGCGTCCCAGAGGCCGTCCCTGATCATCTCGTCCACAAGCTTGGCATCGCCCATGCGGCCCCCCCAGCGTGCGGAGGGCAGGACATAGGAAGCCTGAGACATGTTCTCCATGCCGCCTGCCACCACACAGCGGGCCTCTCCGGCGCGGATGGCCAGCGCGGCTTCCGCCACGGCCTTGAGGCCGGAACCGCAGACCTTGTTCACCGTCCACGCCGGGATCTCCACGGGGATACCGGCCTTGACGGCGGCCTGACGCGCGGGGTTCTGGCCCAGCCCCGCTTGAAGGACGTTGCCCATGACGACTTCTTCCACCATGCCGGCATCCACGCCACCCCGGGAAAGGGCCGCGCGGATGGCCACGGCCCCCAGCTCGACGGCAGGGACGGAGGCGAGAGAACCGCCGAAACTGCCCAACGCGGTACGGGCCGCGCTTACGATGACCACTTCACACATAATGACTCCTGTCCGGCACAGTGCCGGCTCTCCAAGGGCTTTCGCCCGATGCTGCGCTCTTTGCGAGCGATATGTTCCCGACGGCTTAGTAGCGGAAGAACCCTTCACCGCTTTTGCGGCCCAGCTTGCCCGCCCGGACCATCTTGCGGAGCAGGGGCGCGGGGCGGTACTTGCCCTCGCCCATCTCGTCGCGGAGCAGCTCCATGATGGCGAGGCACACGTCGAGGCCGATGAGGTCGGCCAGAGCCAGCGGGCCCATAGGGTGATTGGCTCCGAGCTTCATGGCGGTATCGATATCCTCAGCGGAGGCCACGCCTTCCTGCAGCATGAAGACCGCTTCGTTGATCATGGGGATGAGGATGCGGTTAACCACGAAGCCGGGGTATTCATTCACGGTGACCCCCGTTTTGCCCAGCCGTTCGGAAAGCGCCTTGGCGGCTTCGTAGGTTTCGTCGGAAGTGGCAGCGCCGCGGATGATCTCGATGAGGGCCATGCGGGGCACGGGATTGAAGAAATGCAGGCCCACCACCTTGTCGGGGCTGCCCACGGCGGAGGCCACGGCGGTGACGCTCAGGCTGGACGTATTGGTGGCGAGGATGCAGCCGGGGGAAACGATGCCGTCCAGCTTCGAGAAAATGGAACGCTTGACGTCCAGATCCTCCACGGCGGCCTCGATGACCACGTCGGCCTTGGCGGCATCCTGCATGTTCAACGTGCCGATGATGCGGGGGAGGGCCGCATCGCGGTCTTCGGCGGCCATCTTGCCCCGGGCCACGAGCTTGTCCCAGGCGCCGACGATGCCCTTCAGACCTTTGTCGACGAATTCCTGCTTTATATCGTAGAGATACACGGTGAAACCGTTCAGCGCGGCCACCTGAGCGATGCCGCCGCCCATGGTCCCTGCACCTATCACAAAAAGGGTCTCCATAACCATCTCCTTTTCGGCATGAAACCGTTCGTTGACCTGTCCCGTTTCCATCACCCGAGGACGCCGGACGCGATGACCATGCGCTGGATTTCGCTCGTTCCCTCATAGATCTGGGTGATCTTGGCATCGCGGTACAAACGCTCCGCAACGGCCCCCTGCAGATAGCCGCTGCCGCCGCATATCTGCACGGCTTCCGAAGCGCACCACACGGCCGCTTCCGATGCCACGAGCTTGGCCGCCGAAGCTTCCGCGCGGAACCTTTTCCCCCCGTCGCGCAGGCGGGCCGCATACAGGGTGAGCTGGCGGGCGGCTTCCACCTTCGCCCACATGTCCGCGGCCTTCCAGCGCAGCCCTTGGAAGTGCTCCAAGGTGCGGCCGAACTGGCGGCGTTCCTTGAGCCGCGCACGCGCCTCGTCGAACGCGGCATCCGCTATGCCCACCGCCTGCGCGGCGATGCCCAGCCGCCCGCCGTCCAGCGTTTCCATGGCGATGCGGAACCCGTCGCCGGGCCTGCCGATGAGACGGTCGGCGGGGATGCAGAGGTTGCGCAAAAAGAGTTCGCAGGTCTGGGCGCCGCGGATGCCCATCTTGCGCTGAGGGGCGGAGATGAGCAGGCCGGCGTCGTCACTGCACACCACGAAGGCGCTCAGGCCTTCCGTGCCCTGCCCGCCGGTACGGGCGAAGAGGATATAGATATCGGCCCTGCCGGCATTGGTGATGAATATCTTGTGTCCGTTGATGACGTAGAAGCCGCCGTCCAGCTCCGCCGTGGTGGCGATGGCCCCCACGTCCGACCCGGCCTCGGGCTCAGTGAGCGCGAAGGCCCCCAGCTTGTCGCCGCGGAGCATGGGACGAAGGAAGCTTTCCTTCTGCATGGGCGAGCCGAAGGCATGGAGCGGATGGCAGGCAAGGCCCACGTGCGTCGCATAGGTGACGCCCACGGAAGGGCAGGCCTTGGACAGGCGTTCCACACAGCGGACATACGATTCATAGCTGGAGCCGCGCCCGCCCAGCTTGGGAGGATAGGGAAGCCCCATGAATCCGGCGTCGGCCAAGGCTCGGACAGACTCCCCGCAGAAAAGGCTTTCCTCATCACAGCGCTCGGCCATAGGCCTCACGGTCCTCGTAATGATCTCATCAAGGCGTTGCCAGAGCGTTGCTTCCATTCAGTCCATCCTCCGAGGGGTGCGCAGCGGAACCCGATCAGCGGCGGCGATTGACGAAGGCGCGCATCCTGTCCTTCTGCTCCTTCGTGGAGAAACAGAGGCCGAACGCCTGCGCTTCGTACGAGAGGCCGGATTCGAGGCCGGATTCGAGGCCATGACGTATGCAGCGTTTGGTCTGCTGGACGGCACAGCGAGCCTGACGGGCGATGCCTTCCGCCAGCGCGGAAACTTCAGCGGCAAGGGCATCGTGGGGGACGATCTTGTCGACGAGGCCGATGCGCAGGGCCTCTGCGGCATCGATCATGTTGCCCGAGAAGAGCAGCAGGGAGGCCGCGCCCCTGCCCACCAGACGGGGCAGGCGCTGGGTGCCGCCGAATCCGGCCGTGATGCCGAGGCCGACTTCGGGCTGGCCGAAGCGGGCCTTTTCGGATGCGATGCGGATATCGCAGGCAAGGGCCAGTTCACAGCCGCCGCCAAGGGCAAAGCCCGGGATCATGGCGATGGAGGGCTGGCGCAGGGCCTCTATCTTGGCGAATACCTTTTGCCCAAAGGCACCGAAGGCCATACCGGCTTCCGCTTCCATGGACTGCATCTCCGTGATGTCCGCTCCGGCGGCAAGGGCCTTCTCTCCGGCCCCCCTGACGACGAGGACGCGGATCTCGGCATCGCCGTCGATCGCGGCAAGGGCGTCGTCAAGTTCCTTCAGTACGGCGCTGTTCAGCGCGTTCAGCCGATCGGGACGGTTCAGCGTGAGGTAAGCCACGCCGTCCTTTTTCTCAAAAAGGATGTTCTCGTACATAACCCCCTTCCCTCGCTTCAAGCAGTGGCCTGCCAAGGCCCGAAAAGCCGCGGCAGGCGTTTTCAAATCAGAACAGGCCGTCGGGATCGATGCCGCACAGGCGGCGTGCAAGGGCCTTCTTCGCTTCCATGTTGGCCTGACGGCCGATCATGATGCGCTGGGCCTGCGGCGAACCTGCGCCGTGCATGGATTCGGTGAGGTAGCCCACCGCCACGGAACCGATGGTCATGGCCTCGATGAGGCGGAGGATGCGCTGGCGGTCTTCCACGGAATACCGGGCATCGCCCACCATGAGCTTGCGGCACCATTCGCCCACTTCGTCGGACGTGAAATCGGCATCGGAAGGCATGGTCACCATGAGCCCCCCGGCGATGTCCTGCGCGAGGCGGGCGATCTCGTAAGGCAGGCGGGTGACGTTCTGCTTGCACACGTTGGCGAGGAGCATGTCGATCTGGTAGTTGCCGGCCCGCGTGGGGGAGCCTTCGCAGGAACAGGCGATGCCGCAGGAGAACAGCGTCTCGTTCAGATGGATCATCTCGATGATCTTGTCCTTGATGTGGGACGCCTTGGCGCAGCCGTTGCATTCGGCGGCCGTCTGGGACGCGCCGATGAGCACGTCGCCGTTTCCGACCTTGCAGCCGCCGTAGGACTGGCGGTGATAGCCGGCGAAACGTTCCACCAACATGCCGGTGAAATCGATCTCGCCCAACATGTACACGTTCTTATAAGGAACGAAGGTATCTTCAAAAATGATGATGACTTCCTGGCCGCCGTAATTCGCGTTGCCCACGTCCACCTTGCTGGCTTCCAGCTTGCGGGTGTCGCTGGCCTGACGGCCATAGATGTAAAGGATGCTGGGGTCATCGGCGGGGACGGAGAAGGCCACGGCATAGTCCCGGTCTTCCTCGCGCATGGTCTGCGTGGGCATGACGAGGATCTGATGGGAGTTGAGGGCGCCGGTCTGGTGCATCTTGGCGCCGCGCACCACGATGCCGTCCTCGCGGCGTTCCACCACGCGCAGGAACATGTCGGGATCCTTCTGGGCGTAGGGGGCGAGGCCCCGGTTGCCCTTGGGGTCGGTCATGGCGCCGTCCACAGTCCAGTCCTTTTCCTGCCATTCTTTGACGAATTCCACGAAACGTCGGTGATATTCGGTGCCGTGGCGGGCATCGATCTCGTAGGTAGTGCTGAACACGGCGTTGAGGGCGTCCATGCCCACGCAGCGCTGGAAGCAGGCACCGGTCATGCTCCCGCAAAGCCGCTGCATCTTCACCTTGTTCACCAGATCGGCCGTGGACTGGTGCAGATGGCAGAAGCGGTTCACGGGCTTGCCGGTAAAGCTGGAGGACGTCACCATCAGCTCGCGGTATTCGGGCATCTCGGCCAGCTTGTAGGTCATGGCGCAGCAGTTGATGGAAGGGCGGATCAAGGGGTGGCCGACGCAATCCTCGATCTTCTCGCCAAAGGCATAAACTCTGCGGGGGCGCAGATCACGGAGGGACTGGATGTACTCCTCGGCGGTCATCATAACGCATATCCTGATGGTCTTCGCGACCGCTTTCGGAACAGCGGCGGCAGGTCTATGAAAACGGGCCCCCGCGACAGGAGCCCGCACACGCTCGGTCAGCTCTTATGGCAGAAGCTCCAGCCGCCGTCGGACTGGCACATGGGCATGAGCTCCATGTCGCACACGTCCATATGGGCGGGCAGGTTCACAGACCACCACACGGATTCGGCGATGTTTTCAGGGGTCAGGGGATCCAAGTTTTCGTAAGCGGCTTCCGAAGTCTTCAGGTCGCCTTTGAAACGCACGGCCAGAAATTCGGTGTGCAGATGGCCTGGCTTGATGTTGGTCACGCGGACGGGAGTGCCCAGAAGGTCGCAGCGGAGCATCCTGCTAAAATGGTTCACGAAAGCCTTGGTGGCACCGTACACGTTGCCGCACTTGAAGGCGCGGTTGCCGGCGACGGAGCCGATGTTGACGATGTGGCCGGAGCCGCGTTCTATCATGCCGGGCAGGACGCAGCGGGTGCAGTACAGCAATCCGTTGATGTTGGTGGCGATCATTTCGTCCCAGTCGTCCATGTTGCCCGCCTGAGCGGGGTTCTGGCCGATGGAGCTGCCCGCGTTGTTCAGCAGCACGTCGATGTCCTTGAACCCTTCGGGAAGGTTGGCGAACATTTCCACCACGACGTCACGCTTGGCGACGTCGAAACAGAGGGGGAGGAAATCTCCGCCCAGTTCGGCGGCGAGTTCGTCGAGGCGGGACTGGCGGCGGCCGGTGCCGATGACCTTCCAGCCTTCCTTGATGAAGCGGCGGGCGGTTTCGCGGCCGACACCGGAGGTGACGCCGGTGATGAAGATGATTTTCTTGGACATGTCTGACTCCTCGGAAAGGTTAGAAGTGGGTATGCTGCGACATTGGGGAGGGGCCCCCGGAAGCCGCCCCGAACGGCTGCGGCTTCCGGGAATGGAGGAAGGGGGGCTACAGCATCTTGAAGGTCGCGGTGAAGTTTTCTTCGCCGTACTTTTCAGCGGTGGCCGCGAACACCTCACGGGCGCGGGACATCATGGGCACGCGCTGGCCGAAGGATTCGCACATCTCGATGCCGAGGCGCACGTCCTTGAAGGCCAGATTCACGGTGAACACCGGATGCTCGAAGTCTTCGTCGAAGGTGCCGGAAGCGGTGTTCTTGAACTGGAAGGAGAAGGCCCCGGAATTGGAGATCTGTTCGATGAACTGTTCCTTGGGGATGTTGGCGAGCTTGGCGAGCTTGATGCTTTCGGAGCAGACGGCGTTGATGCTCATGCCCATGAGGTTCTGGATGAGCTTCAGCGCGCAGCCGGCCTTCACGTCGCCGATGTAGGCGGGCTTGCCCATCTTCTTGAGCAGACATTCCTCATACTTGTCGTAGGTGGCCTTGTCGCCGCCGCCGAACAGGGGGCAGGTGCCGTCCGCGGCAAAGGCGGGACCCTTGCCCATGGGGATGACGAGGTACTTCTTGCCCAGCTTGGCGGCTTCGGCTTCGAGCATCACCACCGTTTCGATGTCCAAGGTGGACAGGTCGAAATGCACGCCGCCTTCGGGGAGGTTTTCAAACACGCCGTCGGGTCCGAGCAGAACGCCCTTGGCGTCTTTGGGCATGGGCACACAGGTGATGCACACGTCAACCTGGGCGGCCAGTTCCTTCACGGTGGCGGCGGAAGAGGCACCCATGTCCACGAACTTCTGCATGTTGGCGGGGTTGATGTCGTACACCACCACGTCGATGCCGTTCTTGACGATGTTGGAACAGATGCCGGCACCCATCTTGCCGAGGCCGATAAAACCAACTTTCATGGCAAACTCCTAGTCAATTACATGGTTCCGCAGCAGTTGCGCCGTCATTTTCCGCATCCATGAGAAGGCGGTACACGGAGATGTAGTCTTCCTCTCCGTAGCCGGCTTCCGATGCGGCCTTGTAGCGATCCCTGAGCATGGCGAAGGCCGGGCAGGAAACTCCCGCCTCTTCCGCCATCTCCACGCCGAACTTCATATCTTTCCAGGCGTTGTCGAGCGTACCGCGCATGGGCAGGAAGGCTTCGGCGAACACCTTGTGCCCCGAGTTCCGCATCTGGTAGGACCAGGCGCCGGTGGACTTCGCCCCATTGAGGAAGGCCTCTTCGGAGAGGCCCATCCTCTTCGCGAGGAACACGCCTTCGGTAAGGATGACGTTGTTGGAAAGCCCGATGAGGTTGGTGATGAGCTTGAAGGCGCAGGCCGCCTTCACGTCGCCTAGATAAAACACTTCCCCTATATCGGAGAGGAACGCCTTATCCCGCTCATACACATCCTTTGAGCCACCGAAGAACAAGGGGGACTCCCCGGCCTCGGCCGCTTCGGGCCCCTTGCCCATGGGCATGTACACGTAGCGGACGCCGTGCCTCTCGGCTTCCGCCTCCAGAGCGAGGACGGACTCGATGTCCCACGTGCCCATGTCGTAGAAGGCCATGCCCTCCCCCATGCAGGAGAACACGCCGTCTTCGCCGCCCGCCACGGCCTTGAGCGCAGCCACGGAAGACAGGCAGCTCATCACCACGCCGGCGCCGCGGGCAGCCTCCTGAGGCGTGGCAAAGGCTTCCGCGCCCCATCCGGCGACCTTGGCCGCCTTTTCAGGGCTGCGGTTCCATACCTGCAGGGCGTATCCCTTGTTCAACAGGTTACGGCACACGCCGCTCCCCATGCTTCCAAGCCCCAGAAAACAGACCTTCATGGCATCCTCTGGCTTACAGGGTTCTCAAAAGGCGGCTGGCGGCCGTTTCGATCTCGCCCAGCATGTCGGAGCTGGTCATGGCGCCCCAGCACACGTCCACCAGCTTGTCCTGCACGATATCGGTGGCCTGATCGAGGGTGAGCCCCTGATTGATGACGCCGGACACGTCGACGTCGATATTGTCGCGCATGGACTTCACGGTCATGGGATTGCCGGAGATCTTGATGACGGGGGCCACGGGATGGCCGATGCAGTTGCCCTTGCCGGTGGAGAAGATGACGGCGTGGCAGCCGCCCGACACGATGGCGGTGAGGTTCTCCACGCCGGGGGCGGGAGCGTCCATGATGACGAAGCCCTTCTTCGTGGGACGTTCGCCCTCTTCGAGGACTTCGACCAGAGGCCTGGTGCCGCCCTTCTTGATGGCGCCGAGGGCCTTTTCCTCAATGGTGGTCAGGCCGCCGGCGATGTTGTCGGGAGCGGGGTTGGCGCCCATGATGTCGAGATTGTGCTCGGCGGCATAATCGAGGGTGCGCTGGATGATGCCCTTCACCTTGGCGGCCACTTCGGGGGTGACGGCGCGGCGGCCGAGCATCTCCTCGCCGCCCAGCAGTTCCAGCGTTTCCGACATGATGACGGTGCCGCCGGCGTCGATGACGCGGTCGGCCAAACGTCCGGTCACCGGATTGGAGACGATGCCGGAAGAACCGTCGGAGCCGCCGCATTCCACGCCGAGGACGAATTCGCTCCAAGGCATGGGTTCGGGGCGCAGGCGGCCCGCATCGTGAAGCATCTGGATGGCGGCCTGAGCGGCGCGGTACGCCACTTCCACGGTGCCGCCCTGATCTTCGATGGAGAAGCCCACCACGGGCTTGCCGCCCTTCGCGATCTCGCCGGAAATATATTCGGCGGTCTGATCTTCCAAAGCCACGACTATGACGCCGTACACGTTGGGATGCAGGGCGGTATTGATGGAGAGGAGGTTGTGCAGGGCAAGGTCTTCGTTCATTTCGCCGCGGCCGAACCCGGGGCAAAAAGGCACGCAACCCTTCACCAGAGAGCATATGCGCCGCACCGTAGGATTGGCGTTGTCCATCGTAGCGATGACGGCGATATGGTTGCGGATGCCGAAACGGCCATCGGGACGCCTGTAACCCATGATTTCTGGCAGCATGACAGCGTTCCTTATTCTTTTACGGTGTGACGACCGCTGACGACGTTATGCACGTGAACGTGCTCGCCGGGGGCGATATCGGCGGTCGCTATCCCCACGGGCTCTCCATATTTAACGATCTGGCCACCCTTGGGGATAGCCTTGATGGCGACCTTATGGGCAAAGGGAAGCTCGTCTTTGGCACAAACCATCTTGCCTCCCACCGTAAATTCGCTTCCCACAGCCAAGGAAGGGGCCATGACAATGGCAATGTTATCTTTGGCGTGCATCATAATAACGTGTTCCATTAGGCAACCTTTTCGTTGAGTGTATAGAGAGCGGATCGGTTTTCCGATTTCTCTTTTCCAGCACTTTGTGCAAAAGGTTTGCCAATATCCCCTTTCTGGCGAAAAACCTTCAGCCAAGCCTCGCCAATCCTCTGGAAAAGTCGCAAGCATCACTGATCGCCCCGCCGAAAGCCCAGCGTGCGGCATCTTTCATTTCAGTTCGATGCATTTCACTTTGAACCATTTCATTTTGATATAATAAAAGAACCAGCCTTCCAAAGGGCTTCTCCCGGCACCCCAAAAACCGCTATCCATATCTTTCCTTTTTTTAAAAAAGTTTTCTATATATAACACCAGATAGTTCCATTGTTTTTTTATTCAGGATCTGTCACAGTAAGCGATTGAAATTTCATTTCATGAAATTTCATATGTATACTACAAAGTCCATCCCTTTGCTGAGGGGGGTCGACCAACAAAAAGAATTAAAAAACATTGTATATTTGCCATCCTGTAAAACCGTATCAGCCCTATTTATGGCAGAGCCTTTATTCTTTATGTTCCGTTGCATCCTTTGGCACGATGAATCGATGATTCAATATCGATATGAACACCTTATTTATTATCGTGTTCTAAAATCATATTGCTTCTTGATAAAAAAATTCCTTTTATATGCAAAAAAACCACATCGTGTAACCTTGAAGCGTGTAGCAGGCAAACCGCTTTTCACCCCTATCATTTTTGATAGTTTCAATTTTGAATATTTCATTTTAAAATCACAAACCATTCCTCCGCCTGAAATCCTTCCCGAGCGCATATCCGAACCACTCCAAAAGCCCTGCCTTCTCTCGATACCGCGCGCAAGGCCCTTCCTCTGCGGCCATACACCGGGCCTGCGCCCGTTGACACAGAATTTGCAAGAAGAAAAACACAAGCGGCGTTCCGGCTGTCGAACCAGACCTTTCCTCGTCCCGAACATACGAACTCTGGAGGTTGTCATGCAGCGAGTTGAAAGAAGCGTTTTTGGTGAACTCAACGGTAAACCGATCCACCTGTTCCGTCTGTCCAACGCCAACGGCATGGTGGCCGAGCTCCTCGAATTCGGCGGCCGCATCAAGGCCCTGTGCATCCCCGACGGCCAGGGCGGCCTGGACAACATGAGCGTAGGGTACGACACCTTCGAGCCCTACCATGCCCGCTTCAATCCCTGGCTCGGCGCCCTCCTCGGCCGCACCGCCAGCCGCGTCACCGGCGCGCGGTTCCAGATCGACGGCAAGACCTATAATCTGTCCGCCAGCGGCCCCGCCGGCAGCAACATGCACGGCGGCTTCGTGGGCTTCGACAGCCGCGTATGGACCGGCGAAGCCGACAGCGACGCCACCGGCGCCACGCTGAAGCTCACGTATCTCTCTCCCGATGGCGAAGAAGGCTATCCCGGCAACGCCTCCGTGACCGTCACCTACCGCCTCGACGACGACAACCGCTTCCACATGAACTGGGAAGCCGTCACCGACGCCCCCACCATCATCGACATGTCCTCTCACGTGTACCTGAACCTCAACGGCTTCAAGAACCGTGACGTCATGAACGAATACCTGAAGGTCAACGCTTCGTATTATCTGGAAAAAGATGCCACCGGCACCCCCACCGGCAACTTCATCCCCGTGGAAGGCACCGTGTTCGACCTGCGCACCCCCAAGCTGATGGAAGAACTCTCTCAGGGCGCGGTGTACAATCCCATCATGGCTCTGGACGGCGAAGGCGGCACCCTGCGCGAAGTGGCCGAAGTGAGCATCCCGGAACAGGGCCGCTCCTACACCCTGCACACCACGGCCCGCGCCCTGCAGGTGTACAACGCCTATAACATGGCCTCGTTCTATACTTCCCGCGGGCTGGAATCCCCCTTCGCCCCGGCCCCCGGCCTTGCCATCGAACCGCAGAACTACCCCAACGCCATCAACATCCCCTCCATGCCGTCGCCCATCCTTCGTCCCGGCGAAATATACAGCGCGCGGCAGTTCTTTGCCTTCAAATGGTAAGCAGTTAGCATGAAAGGATGGAAGCTTTGAAGAGCTTCCATCCTTTCATGCTTTTGCCAGCATCAACGCAGCGCCATCCTGCTAGGAGGCTCCCATGGCCACCCGGAACATCATCGATCTCAGCCAGCCCATCACCCCGGCATCGCCTGCCCCTTGCGATCCGCCTGTGGAATTCCGCACGGTGGCCCGCCACAGTCCCGATTCCCCCTACCAGATGATGTGGTTCGGCATGACCGATCACACGGGCACGCACATCGATGCGCCTCTGCATTTCGTCCCCGGCGGGAAGCCCATCGATGAAGCAGATCTCTCCGCCCTGTATTCCATGCCCGGCGTCTTCCTCGACTTCACCGCCGCATCCCCCTTCCACAAGATCGATGCGGACGACGTGGAACGCGAGCTGAAGCAATACGGTTCCATCCCGGAAGAGGCCTTCATCATGCTCCACACCGGAACGGGTTGGTATTCCAACACGCGGGAATATTTCAATTCTCCCTTCATCACTCCTGCCGCTGCGGAACGCATCATCCGGCTCCGTCCGGTGGCTGTGGGCGTCAACGGCCCCACCGTGGACGACCGCAGGGGGGAAGGCCGCCCCATCCACCGCGCCTTCCTGTCCCATGGTGTGCATATCATCGAAGGCATCGTGCGTTCCGAACTTCTGGCAGGAAAACGATTCCACTGTACGGCCCTGCCCTTGAAGCTCGCCGGATTCACGGGTTCCCCGATACGCTTTGTGGCGGTTCTGGAAGAGCCCGCCTGATCTGGCACCTTGCCGCCCCTGCGGATGCCCATACACGGAATACTGAATAAAAAAGCCCTCATGACAGAGGGCATACCAACAGGAGGTTCCATGAAGCCGGATTCCCCTTTCCGCAAAGCAATCAACGCCATCGAAGTCTGGGTCAGCGTCTTCGCCATGCTGCTCCTGATCCTCGTCGTCTCCATTCAGGTGTTCTGCCGCTACGTGCTCCAGGACTCCCTCGCCTGGACGGAAGAGCTGGCCCGTTACCTCGTCATCTGGAGCGTGCTTTTCGGATGCAGTTTCGCCATGCGCACCGACTCCCACCTCGAGCTTTCCATCCTTTCCAACTTTTCCGGCCCCCGCATGAAGAAGTACGTCAAGTGCTTCTCCTGCATCGTGTGCCTCGCGTTCAGCATCATCATGGTCTATGCCGGCATGGAGTCCGTCATCAACATCCACTGGAGCGAACAGCTCACCCCCGCCATGCAGCTGCCTGCCTGGATCATCTGGATGGCCATGCCCGCAGGCTTCGGCCTCATGGGTATCCAAGCCATTCTGCGCTGTGTCGATGAGATAGCGAAGAACGTTTAACATAGCATAATAAAAGGAAATAATATGGATCCTGTTCTTCTTACCACATTCGGCACCCTCATCGTCCTGCTTATCTTCACCGTACCCATCGGCGTTTCCATCGGCACCGCCGTCTTCATGGGCATGATGGTGGGCGGCCTTCCCCCCGTGTTCCTCGCACAGAAAATGTACAGTGCGCTGGACTCCTTCCCCCTGCTGGCCGTCCCCTTCTTCATCGTGGCTGGCGACATCATGCAGAAAGGCACCATCGCCAACTCCCTGCTGGCCGTTTCCCGCTGTCTGGTCGGCCACATCAAGGGGGGCATGGCCCACATCTCCATCCTCACCAGCCTCTTCTACGGCGCGCTGAGCGGCTCCGCCGCCGCCACCGTGGCCGCCGTGGGCGGCATCATGATCCCCGCCATGGAGAAGGAAGGCTACCCCAAGGAGTTCGCCACCGCCGTGAACTCCACCTCCGGCTGTCTCGGCATCATGATCCCGCCGAGCATCCCGCTCATCCTTTTCGGCTCCACCGCCGGCGTTTCCATCAGCGACCTCTTCGTGGCCACCATCGTTCCCGGCATCCTCATGGGCTGCGCCCTCATGCTGGTGAGCTACGTCATCTGCGTGCGCAGGAAGTACGGCAAAACCGTGGCCCGTGCCAAATTCGCGGAAATGCTGAAGGCCCTGTACGAAGCCAAGTGGGCCATCATGGTGCCCGTCATCGTCCTCGGCGGCATCTACGGCGGCATCACCACCCCCACCGAAGCCGGCGCCATCGCCGTGGTCTACGCCCTGTTCGTGGAAGTGTTCATCACCCGTTCCATGACGAGGAAGCTGTTCTTCGAGATCATCAAGAGCTCCGTACGCATCAACGCCGCCATCTTCCTCGTGGTGGCCTCCGCCACGGCACTCGGCCAGATCATGATGTACTACAACCTTTCCGCCGCCGTGCTCGATACCATCATGGGCATCTCCACGAGCAAGGTCGTCATCATGGCGCTCATCCTCGTCGTGCTGCTCATTCTGGGCACCTTCCTCGAAGCTGCCGCCATCATCATGATCGTCACTCCGCTTCTGCTGCCCGTTATCAATGCCATTGGCGTGGATCCCGTACACTTCGGCATCATCATGCTCACCAGCTTCGCCGTAGGGGGACAGACTCCTCCCGTGGGCATGACGCTCTTCGTGGGTGCTTCCATCGCCAAGATCAGCATCGAACGCCTCAGCATTGCGAGCATCCCCTACATTCTCACACTCGTGGTCATGCTGGTCATCATCGCTTTTGTCCCGCAGCTCTCGCTCTGTCTCATCTAAGTCCTTAACGTTGGGAAACCATTCTCACAAACTGTCTGGAGGATCTCTATGAAACTGTTCAAGGCCATGCTCTGCTCCGTCGCCGCTCTGAGCCTTCTGCTCCCCGCCGCCCACGCACAGGCTGCTCCCACCGTGGTGAAGATCGCCCTCACCCAGCCCACGGGCCACCCCACCACCGACCTCATCCGCGGCCAGTTCAAAAAGACCATTGAAGAAAAGACCAATGGCCGCTTCCGTATCGACGTGTTTGACAACTACTCCTTCGGCAACTTTGAAGCCGTGGTACAGGGCCTGCAGTTCGGCATGTTGCAGTTCGCTCAGGAATCTCCTTCCAACCTGTCCATCTACGATCCCAAACTGATGATCTTCGACCTTCCCTACCTCATGCCCGACTACGACGCCGTCAATATTCTGCTCGACGGCAAAGTTGGGAAGGAACTGAGCCGCTCCCTTGAAAAGATCGGCATCAAGGGCATGGGCTGGATCGCCCTCGGCACCCGTTTCTACTGGATGAACAAGCCATTCCACACCATGGCCGAAGCCAAGTCCATGAAGATCCGCGCCACCGCTTCCAAGGTTCATATCAGTATGACCAAGGCCTTCGGCATGAACCCCACCCCCATGGCCTGGAGTGAAACCTTCACCGCTCTTCAGCAGGGCACCGTGGCCGGCGTGGACGTTGACATCCACTCCGCCGTTTCCGCCAACCTGCACGAAGTCGCCCCCCATCTCGTGCTCTCCGGCCACTTCTATACCCCCCATCTGTTCATGGCTTCCGCCAAGTTCATGGACTCCCTGTCTCCTGAAGACCGTGAGATTTTTGAAGAAACATTCGCTGAAGTCCAGAAGATCCAGCGTAGTGCCATCCACACCGGAGAACAGAAACTCATCGAAAAGCTGCGCGCTCAGGGCGTGGACGTGATCGAGCTCTCCCCCGAAGCCCGCGCTGAATTCATGAACGCCGGCAAGGCCATCTGGAAGGACTTCGATAAGCAGGTCCCCCCGTCCCTCATCCAGCAGGTCCTCGACGGCTACAAGGCCGCTGGTAAGAACTACTAAACCATATAAAAGCTATCCGGCGAGGAGAAGCTCCGTTAGGGAGCTTCTCCTCCTTTGTCGTTTCTGCTTAGGCAGTTGAAAAGTTAGCGTATTCAGGTATCCTGCATCCATTCACCAACTGCTCCCTCATCCCTGCCGAGTACCCCCTATGCCTAAGCATCCCTTCATCTGTGCCATCGTTTCCGACAACAGTGCGGCAGAGCAGATAGAGCTCTGCCAGCACTCCATATCCTCGCCTGTCCGAATCATCACTACGGAATCCAGCAAATGCATAGTAGCCACGAAGCGGGTCATTGAGGAAGGTGCCGCCGTCATCGTCAGCCGCGGCAGCGTGTGGAGCACGATAAAAAAGGCTTTTCCCCTCGTACCCACGCTACAGACACCCATAACATGCTGTGATGCCATTGAATTCCTTACCAAGGCAAAGCAGTACGACACGAACATCGGCGTGGTTTCCTTTCCTTCCCATATCGCCAAGATGGTCACGGTGGCCCCACACCTCGGGGTGAGCCTCACCGTCCATCAGGTCAACAACCCCGACGATATCGAAAAAGGCTGTTACGAGATGAGGGACAAGGGGATGAAGGTGCTCGTTGGCGGCGGTCACGCCGTGCAGTGGGCACAGAAACTGGGACTGCATGGCGTACTGCATACGGTTTCCGCGGACGGCGTGATACAGGTGCTGAACGAAGCCGACCGCATACTCAACGCCATCATCAGCGAACGTTCCAAGGACGCCCGCGTGCGCACCATGCTCAACGCACTGAAAGACGGCGCCATCTCGCTGAACGAACAGGGCAAGATACTGGAATACAATCTGCCTGCCCAAAAGATGTTCGCCAACGGCGAATCCACCATGAAAAGCATCCGCACCTTTTTGCAGGATACGGGCATCATCGAGGCGGTACAGCAGCAGCTCACGTGGTCGGGAGAAAGCAAGAAGTACGAAAAAAAGCAGTATCTCTGCAATATCATCCCCGCCTACAGCAACGATATCTACTGCGGAGCCAGCGTGATCATCCAGGATGCCAGCCATATCCAGAGCCTCGAACACAAGATGCGCCGGGAACTGCACGCCAAGGGGCATGTGGCGCGCTATACCCTCAAGGACGTGGTAGGGCATTCCGCGGAGATGCGCAGCCTTGTGGAACACGCGGAGCTTTACGCCAACAGCCCTTCTTCCATCTTCATCTACGGGGAATCCGGAACCGGCAAGGAGATCTTCGCGCAGGGCATACATATGGCAAGCCCGTTCAGGAACGGCCCCTTTGTGGGGATCAACTGTACGGCCCTGCCCGAATCCCTTCTGGAAAGCGAGCTTTTCGGCTATGCCGAAGGTGCCTTCACCGGCGCGAAAAAAGGCGGCAAAGTGGGCCTTTTCGAAATGGCGCACAACGGCACCCTCTTCCTCGACGAAATCGGCGAGATCCCCACCTCGGTGCAGGCCAAGCTTCTGCGCGTGCTCGAGGAAAAAATCGTCATGCGCATCGGTCAGGAACGCTATATCCCCATCAACGTGCGCATCGTGTGCGCTACGAACAAGGATCTGGCGGAATTGGTGCGGTGCGGCAAGTTCAGGGAAGACCTTTTCTACCGCCTGAACGTGCTCCGGCTCAACCTCCCTCCCTTGCGGAAACACCCGGAGGATATCGAGGAACTCGCCGACAGCTTCCTCAGCTGGCTGCCCCAGTCGCTCTCCCTCCCTCGGCCCCAGATCAGCCCCGAGGCTCTGGCCGTGCTGAAGCTCTATCATTTCCCGGGCAATATCAGGGAATTGCGCAACGTCATAGAAAGGCTGGTGGTGATCGCAAAGGGCAGGGAAATACGGGAAAGCGACATCTCGCGCGTGCTCCTGATGAACGAGGCCCCGTGCGGGAACAGCCACAAGAAGGCCGTGACCGTGCCCCCGTCGCCTTCCGCACCTGCCGATGCGAACAGACGAACCAAGCAGAGTATGCTTCGTGCCCAGATAAACAGCACCATCCTTCAGGTATTGGAGGAAACACAGGGCAACAAGGCGGAAACAGCCCGGCGTCTGGGCATCTCCCCCGCCACGTTATGGAGGAAGCTGAAGGAGATCGCCGCACAAGAGAAGAAATAAGACGGGGCACGTCCTCAAAATTGCGGTTTTGGCATGTTATTCGCATCCAGTCTGTATTATTTCTTCAGATCGGGAGGCTTTTCATGAGTAACCGCAGGACACAGACCATGGACGGCAACACCGCTGCCGCCTATATCTCCTATCCTTTCACGGAAGTTGCCGCCATTTTTCCCATCACCCCCTCTTCTCCCATGGCGGAACTCACAGATGCGTGGGCGGCTCAGGGCAAGAAAAACCTTTTCGGAGCCCCTGTGCGCGTGGTCGAGATGCAGTCCGAAGGCGGCGCGGCAGGGGCTCTGCACGGCTCCCTGCAAGGCGGCGCTCTCACCACCACCTACACGGCCTCGCAGGGGCTCCTGCTGATGATCCCCAACATGTACAAGATAGCCGGCGAACTCCTGCCCGCGGTCTTCCATGTGAGCGCGCGCTCCCTCGCCTCCAACTCCCTGAGCATCTTCGGCGACCATCAGGACGTGATGGCCACCCGCCAGACAGGCTTCGCCATGCTGGCCTCCAGCTCCGTGCAGGACGTCATGAACCTCGGCGCCGTGGCCCACCTTTCCGCCATTGAGGCGCGCCTGCCCTTCATCCACTTCTTCGACGGGTTCCGTACCTCCCACGAAATCCAGAAAATCGAACTCCTTGAGCAGGAAGAACTTGCCGACATGCTCGACTGGGAAGCCGTGGAAGCTTTCCGCCACCGCGCCCTGAACCCCGACCATCCCCAGCTGCGCGGCATGACCCACAACCCCGACGTGTTCTTCCAGCTGCGTGAAGCGGTAAACCCCTTCGTGGACGCCCTGCCCGGCATCGTCCGGAAGTACATGGACAAAATCAACGCCATCACCGGCAAGGACTACAAGTTCTTCAACTATTACGGCCATCCCGAAGCGGATCGCCTCATCGTCGTCATGGGCTCCGGCGCCTCCGTGGTGGAAGAGACCATCGGCGAGCTTATGCGCCGCGGCGAGAAGGTCGGCATGGTCAACGTGCGCCTGTACCGCCCCTTCCTGCCGGAAAAGCTGCTGGAAGCCGTCCCTGCCTCCGTGAAGCGCATCGCCGTGCTCGACCGCACCAAGGAGCCCGGCGCCTACGACCCCCTGTGCCTCGACGTGCGCAACGCCTATGCCTCCAAAGCCGGTGCCCCCGCGATATATGCTGGCCGTTACGGCCTCGCCTCCAAGGACTTCACCCCCGCCCAGGTCCTTGCGGTCTTCGACAACCTGGCCGTCGAACAGCCCCGCGACAACTTCACCGTGGGCATCATCGACGACGTGACCCACACGTCCCTCGAAGTGAAAGACTTCCACGTGGTGGCCGAAGGCCAGACCGCCTGCAAGTTCTGGGGCTTCGGTTCCGACGGTACCGTCGGCGCGAACAAGCTGGCCGTGAAGATCATCGGCGACCATACCGACATGTATTCTCAGGCCTATTTCGCCTACGACTCCCGCAAGTCCGGCGGCGTCACCATATCGCACCTGCGTTTCGGCAGCCGGCCCATCCGCTCTTCCTACCTCATCGACTCCGCCGACTTCATCGCCTGCCACAACCAGTCCTATGTGGACAAGTACGACCTTCTGCGGGGCATCAAGGAGGGCGGCACCTTCCTGCTGAACTGCATGTGGAAGGACGGGGATCTGGAAAAACATCTGCCCGCTTCCCTGCGCCGCACCATCGCCCGCAAGAAGATCCGCTTCTACACGCTCAACGCCGTGGATATCGCCATGGGCCTCGGCCTCGGCGGACGCATCAATATGCTCATGCAGGCCGCCTTCTTCAAGCTGGCCGGCATCATACCCCTCGATGACGCCGTCGCCTACCTGAACGAAGCCATCGTCAAGACCTACGGCAGGAAGGGACATGCCGTCGTCGACATGAACCAGGAAGCCGTGCGCCAGGGCATCGCCATGCTGCACGAAGTGGCCGTGCCCGCCGCATGGGCCGACGCCGAGGAAGACGCCCCCGCCGCCTGCGACGAACGCCCCGACTTCGTCCGCAACATCGTGGACGTGATGAACCGTCAGGAAGGCGACGAGCTGCCCGTGAGCGCCTTCCTCGGTTACGAAGACGGCACGTGGCCTGTGGGCATCACGGCCTTTGAAAAGCGCGGCGCGGCCATCATGGTACCCGTGTGGGATGCCGAAAAGTGCGTCCAGTGCAACAAGTGCGCCTTCGCCTGCCCCCATGCCGCCATCCGTCCGCGCCTGCTCAGTGCCGAGGAAGCCGTCGCCGCGCCAGCGTCCATCGAGCATCGTCCCTGCCGTATCCAGAAGGGCTTCGAATTCCACATGGCCATTTCCGTCCTTGACTGCACCGGCTGCGGAGTGTGCGTGGGCCAGTGCCCGGCCAAGGAAAAGGCCCTAACCATGACCAAACTGGAAAACGTGATGCCCGAGGGCGCCCGGAAGTGGGACTACGCCGAAAAGAACATCACCTACAAGAAGCCAACTCAGGGTAAGCTCAACGTCGCCAACAGCCAGTATCTGCGCCCGCTCAACGAATTCTCCGGAGCCTGCGCCGGCTGCGGCGAAACGCCCTATGCCAAGCTCGTCACCCAACTCTTCGGCGACCGCATGATGCTCTCCAACTCCGCCGGCTGTTCCACGGTGTGGGCAGCCGGTGCCCCCTCCGTGTCCTACACCACCGACGAGAACGGCCACGGCCCGGCGTGGGGCTTCTCGCTCTTTGAAGACAACGCCGAATACGGCTTCGGCATGTTCCTCGGCGTAGCGCAGATCCGCGCTACCCTCGCCCTGAAGATGAAGGCTCTGCTGGAAGGCGGGGATATCAGCGCCGCTCTCCGTTCCATTATGGAAGAATGGCTGGAAGGCAAGGATCTCGGCGAAGGCACCCGCGAAAGGGCCGTCGCCCTCACCGCCGCCCTCGACGAAGCTCTGGCGGAAAAGGATGACGCCGAACTCAAGGCCCTCCGCGAGAAAAGCGACTTCTTCGTCAAGCGTTCGCACTGGATCTTCGGCGGCGACGGCTGGGCCTACGATATCGGCTACGGCGGGCTCGACCACGTGCTGGCCAGCGGCGAAGACATCAACGTCCTCGTCTTCGACACCGAAGTCTATTCCAACACCGGCGGCCAGTCTTCCAAGGCCACGCCCACCGGGGCTGTGGCGCAGTTCGCCGCCAACGGCAAGATGAACCGCAAGAAAGATCTGGGCCTCATGGCCATGAGCTACGGCAACGTGTACGTGGCGCAGATCGCCATGGGCGCCAGCCAGGAACAGACCCTCAAGGCCATCTCCGAAGCGGAAGCCTATCCCGGCCCTTCCCTCATCATCGCCTACTCCCCATGCCTGAACCACGGCATCAAGGGCGGCCTCGGCAACAGCCAGATGCAGGCCAAGCGTGCTGTGGAAGCCGGCTACTGGTCGCTGTACCATTATGATCCCCGCCGTATCGGACAGGGCGAGAATCCGTTCGTGCTCGATTCCAAGGAGCCTTCCAACGGCTTCAGGGAATTCCTGCTGTCCGAAGTGCGCTATTCCTCCCTCAAGCGCCAGTTCCCCGAACGTGCGGAGATGCTGTACGAAAAGGCCGAAGCAGATGCTAAAGCCCGCCGCAGCAACTACACGCGTCTCGCCAACAAGTAAGCAGGACGCATAATATCAGGAAGACGCTGGAGGAATTTCTCCGGCGTCTTTTTTCGCCCCAATCCGGCCGGGGCTCTTTGAGAATATTCGTCTAGGTGCTAGAGATCATTTCAAAACGTTTCTGAGCAGGAGCATGGCACAACCCTGCTGAGTAAAACCAAGACGCATCATGCAGAACCGTTCAAAAGGAGTCGCCAAACGACGAAAGTTGTTCAGCCAAGAGAAAAACCGTTCCACCTTCCAGCGATTCATAGACAGATCACTATGAAAAGACCTTGGCCGCCTCCCTTCTTTGGGCTTTCTTTCGTTCAGGGATGCTATGCTGTATGCCTCACATGGACAGATACTGGCGACACATGCGGCTGTCCCTCTTGCCTGCGCAAGCCCCCACGGACGTCAGCGCAAACAACCTATCCGGATGCTTCCCACAACCGCGATAGCGCGAGTAACATCGTGATATCGCCCGCCGGAAAGCGTTCCGCCAGCGGCGAGGCGCGTTACTCGGTGACATTCAAGGAAGCTGAAACGGATTCCCCCGCCATAGGCATACGCGGCCTTCCGGCGCTGCACCGACGCCCTTGATCCGCACGCCATTGCTGACGCCTGCCGAAACCTGCTTGAAGAAGCCGTGCACCTCCGTCCGTTCCTTCATGGCTGTTGGTATGGACGGCTTCGACAGGCTGTTGGAAAAACTCCAACCCCACCTTGACGAGTTCCAGACCCAAGCCTGACGCCCCGGACACCGGGTATGCTTACATTTTTGTGAAACATACCGGCTCATCTTCCGGCATGTGTCTTTCGCCTCCGAAAAATTGATTGACAACCCAAACAGCTCGCGCGTATCTAACGCGGAGATACAGGAGCCATTCATGATCATTTCCGCCACGCTGCACACCCTCTTTTCCGCCGATGCCGAAGGGCATTTCGGTTTCTATTACTTTATGCGGAAAAGCGGCTCGCTCCGCGCCTGACGGTATGGATCAAGCGCAGAAGTGAAGGCCGCGGGCGAACAGTCCGCGGCTTTTTTATTGGCTGTGTTATAGAAAATGGTTGATGCTTTTTTCCTTGAAGTTCCAAAGGGATAACCGGCAAAATGCCTTAGCCGTGGATCCCGCCAAGGGGAAAACCGGATAAAAAGGCTGTATTTTCACCGCACTGTGGAGATGAAACAACCACAAACTATAACAGAGCCTTTTTATTACAAGAACGGAAAATGCCCGCCTCCCTTCCCAAAGGGAAGTGGCTTAGGCGAAAATGGCGGAACGTGCCGGAGAGAGCGAAGTGGCCGGGGGGAACGTCCCCCGCAGGACGGCGCAAAACCGGAAAACGGATTCGCGGGATTGTACAACAGGGGAACGCCCCGGCCAGTCACCGGGGCACCGCACAGACGAGGGGGAAACATGAACGGCAACGATGCAAAGGAACAGGCCGCCAACACGGCGCACGTGCACGCCGTGGAGCAGGCCGCGGCGCAAGCGCTGGTAGAGGAAAAAGAAAGCGAATCACGCTTCCGGCATTACGGTAAAGGCCCGTGGGCAGCGGCCATCTCCGCGCTGGCGGTGGTCTTCTCGTTGTTCCAAATGTACGCGTCCACCTTTTCGGCCTTCGACGCCATGACCCTGCGCTCGTGGCACATCATTTTCCTGTTGGTGCTCTCCTTCCTCATGTATCCGGCATGGAAGGGCGAACGCCGCAGCCGTACCCGCCCCACCCTGTTCGATGCCCTGTGTATTGCTGCGGGGCTGTTCTCGTTCGGCTATCTCATCCTCAATTATACGGAAATCACCTTGCGCGGCGGCTATTTCCTGCCCGTCGACTACTTCGTGGCCTCCGTCGGCGTGATCATCTGCTTCGAAATGGCCCGGCGCGTGGTCGGCAACCTTGCGGCGCTGGCGGGCGTGTTTTTCCTCTACAACTTCGCCGGGGAATGGATTCCCGGCGCGTTCGGGCATACCGGGTTTTCCTGGGACCGCGTCGTCGAGCACATGTTCTGGGGCAGCCAAGGGCTCCTCGGCGTGGGCGTCGGCGTGTCCGCCACCTACATTTTCCTGTTCGTGCTCTTCGGAGCCTTCCTGAAATACAGCGGATTCAGCGATTTTATCAATGATCTCGCGCTCACCCTCGTAGGGCGCACGGCTGGCGGCCCCGCCAAGGTTTCCGTGGTGGCCAGCGCGCTCATGGGCATGATCAACGGCAGCGCCCTCGCCAACGTCGCCACTACCGGGGCGATCACCATCCCGCTCATGAAAAAGACCGGGTACAAGCCCGAATTCGCCGCCGCCGTCGAGGCAGTCGCCTCCACCGGGGGACAGTTCGCACCGCCCATCATGGGCGCGGTGGGCTTCATCATGGCCGAATTCCTCGGCGTCCCGTATACCAAGGTCATGCTCGCAGCGGCGATCCCGGCGTTCCTGTATTATCTCACGCTGCTCATGGCGGTGCACTTCGAGGCCCGCAAGCTCGGCCTCAAGGGGCTTTCCCCCGAGCACATCCCGGCGGCGGGCAAAGTCCTGCGCGAACGCGGGCATCTGTTCATCCCGCTGATCGTGCTGCTCTGGCTGATGTTCGACGGCTACACCCCCCTGTTCGCGGCGGCGGCTTCCATCTTCGCCACCGTCGGGGCTACATGGCTGCCTTCCCTCATCGGGCTGCTGCGGACGAAAACAGCCCGCACCTTCGCCTTCGTCCTGCTGCTTGCCGTCCTCGGAGGTCTGGCCCTCTCTGGGCTCCTCAGCCTTGGCGCGGCGATCCTCACGGCTCTGTGCGTGCTCGCTTCCGCGTGGTGTTCGGCTCGGTACCGCATGACTCCCCGCGTGGTGGTCCAAGCGCTCGACGAAGGCGCGCGCGGCGCGGTGGGCGTGGGCGCGGCCTGCGTGATCATCGGCATCATCATCGGCACGGTATCCCTCACCGGACTCGGCCTGACCTTCGGGTACGAGGTACTCAAGTACGTGGGCGAAGGCCAGCTCTACCTCGGCGGCCTGTTCGTCATGATCATGAGCACCATCCTCGGCATGGGCGTGCCCGGCGTGGCGGCCTATGTCATCGTTGCGGCCGTGGCGGTCCCGGTGCTCACGGGCGTGGGCGTGATGCCGATGGCGGCGCACATGTTCTGCTTGTTCTACGCCTGCCTCTCCAACATCACGCCGCCGGTCGCCATGTCGTCCTATGTGGCGGCGGGCATTGCGCATTCGGATCAGACCCGCACGTCCCTCATTGCGGTAAAGCTCGGCCTGACCGGATTCATCCTGCCCTTCTTTTTCCTGAACAACCCACTCCTGCTGTACAGCTCGGCCAATCCGGCTCTGGCGACGCTGTGGGCGTTCGCCACGGCCTGTCTCGGGGTGAGCGCGCTGGCCGCCGGGTTGCAGGGCTGGCTGTTCGGGCCCTGTAGTTCCGTCATGCGCGGCCTGCTGCTTGTGGCGGCCTTTCTCGCCATCGATCCCGGCCTCAAGACGGACCTTGCAGCGCTCGCCCTGTGCGCCGTGGCAGGTGTGTGGAGTTGGAAGGAGAGAGGGAAGGGGTAGGGATTAGTGGGAATTGGAGGGGAGGCGGCGGGAGTCCCTGTCGCCTCATGGAAAAGCTGGAATGAAAAAGCCTGTCAGATGAAGGTGTAGGCGGGGATGGGAAAGTTATGGAAAGAGCCGGTTGGGAAGTCTTCCGTGCCGAGAGGAGCCGGAGCTTTATGGATATCCCGATAACAAATGCAACATGCAAAACGAGGAGAACGTCATGAAAAAATGGTCCATGTTTTTGGCTGCTGCGGCGTGCGCGTGCGTATTGGCCTCGCCCCTTCAAGCTGCGGAGCGCAAGAAAGTGAATATCAGCTTTCCCACGGCGGCGACGACCGGGGCGTTGTACCCCCTCGGCGCGGGCATCGCCAATTTGTGGAATACCAAGCTTGGTTATGTGAACGCGCGGGTGCAGGCCTCCAACGGCGGCATTCAGAACCTCAACCTGCTCAAAGCCGGGAACGCGCAGGTTTCATTCGCCGTGTCGAGCATTACCTATGAGGCGCTCAACGGCGAACGCGGGTTCAAGGACCGCGCCTACAAGGACGTCCGCGTATTGGCGGGCCTGTACTATAACCCGAACCAGGTCGTGGCCCGTGCCGACAGCGGCGTGGCTTCGCTGGCGGACTTCAAGGGCAAAAGCTTCGCGCCGGGCGCGGCGGGCGGTACGACCGAAGTGGAATCCCGCATCCACTTCACCGAAACGGGGCTCAAGTATCCCGACGACATCAAAGCCCATTTCGTGGGCTTCACCGAATCCATCGACCTGATGCGCAACAAGCAGCTTGACGGCGTATGGATCATGGCCGGGATGCCCACCGCCGCCGTCACGGAAATGTGCTCCACCGCCAACGGCAAGCTCGTGGGCATGGACGACGAGCTGATCGCCAAGGTACAGGCGAAGTATCCGTGGTATTCCAAATTCACCATTCCGGCGGGAACCTATGACGGGCAGACCGAACCCGTCCAGACCACGGCCGTCAAGATGCTTCTCCTCACCGATGCTTCCATGCCCGACGATGTGGTGTATGATCTTGCCAAAACCTTCTGGGAAAACCTTGATTCTCTCGGCAAGGCCCATGCCGTCATGAAAACCGTCACCAAGGAAATGGCCGTCAGCGATCTTTCCGGCATCCCGCTCCATCCCGGCGCTGAAAAGTACTACCGCGAAATCGGGTTGCTGAAATAAAACTCCCATCCGCGTTTTCCGGGAGGTATCTTCCGTATCCGCACCATCCCCGTTCTTCGCACACCAACACGAAATGGGGCCTCCAAACGGATAGAAGCAACCACCGAAGGCTACAAAAAACATGGAAAGGAAGGCTCCACCGTGTTCCCTGCATGAGCGGAAACGCGGAAATAAGGAAGAAAACCTTTCCTCCAATAAGAGAGGCACCCGATCCGAGGGATCGGGTGCCTCTCTTATTGCTCTTTCCAACGACTTTCCTCATATCCCCTCAATGT